>ERZ1066119.445-NODE-445-length-29294-cov-52.002052_pt1 | contig 29294 bp, 16 predicted proteins | sample MGYA00382766_ERZ1066119 | MGnify/ENA primary metagenome ERZ1066119 (study PRJEB33369, sample SAMEA5778349) | biofilm metagenome | biome: Industrial cooling water; feature: Water cooling tower basin; material: Biofilm | place: United Arab Emirates | collected...
CTTATTAGCTTGGCACTTTAATTGTTAGTTTAGCATAACAAGTACTGAAGAACCTTTAATATTTAGGCATTTATTGCCAAAAAGCGGGCAAATTGCCCGCATTAAAAGTATTTTCAGCGTACACGTTCTGGATAAACACCGAAAGAATCAAAGAAATTAACAGCTTCTGTGGTTAATTCTCCTTGTGTTACAGCTGCCATCAAATACATTCGTCCTTTGACTATAAATCCCCGATATTGTCCTGTTGTTCCATCAGTATGTTGCACTAGCAACTCTAAACCAGGGTATTCACCAACTTCCAAATTAGTGCTTCTCACGATTTTCCCTGTACTGGTCATTTCTCCTCGCATTGAAGTCTGTAATGCTTCACGAATTTGGTCAGCAGATAAATAAGCTGCTTGAACTGGCATATCTCTGTGGAGAATAGCGTAGGCAGTTTGGCTTGTGTCACTCCATGAGATTAATTTCCTATATTGATTTTCTTGTACAGAACCAGGCATCTGAATAGAAAAATCTCTCTCTGGTCCCCAGTAGGTGTCATTGAGCGCAATTTGATTCGATGATGCTAATAATGTTGATTCTGGTTGATTGACTTCGGTTTTTGATAAGCTAATTGCTTGTGCTTTGGGAAGACAAGTTGAAGTTACTAGCACTAGAGTTGTTAGTGCCAATTTCCATGTTTTCATGTTATTATTTCCTATGAATATTTAGGGGAAGTTCTATTGTTTGAACCCCTTCATTAGGAGATACGAATTAATTTACGTATATTTATGCAGGTTGTGAAAGATTTGTTTTAATTTTTTCAATGAATATGGCAAGGCGCCAGTCGAAAATGCGACTTCGTCGGCACACTGTTTATCATAGCGCGTAATATCTGAGATAAAAGCAGCAAGTGCATTTTAGCTAGAGCGCTAGTCCACGAATAATATGTTGACAAAAACCAAGATTCGTGTATAAAGATAAAACGCTTGTTTTTAGATTAAATTATTTAGCCTTCGTGTCAATGCAGAGGCACCTTGATGGTAGATTATACACCAACGCGCACCCCGCAAGCTTTTATGTCCCTGAAACTTACCCATAAATAACTCTTTTAGGGAATGTTTTCATCTAAATAGTTAAGTTTAGGTTAAGGCTGAAACAACGGCAAAGCAAGGTTTTTGCTAATTAGCTTTACAAATACTTACAATATGCCCCATTTTGCCGTTATCTCGACGGATAGCCGACTATTTATTTATAGACGGGTTAGAAAGCTTGTCAACCCAAATCGAAGATGGTATTATTTTCTTTCCAGCGGTAATTAACTCGTAGTCATAACCTTCTGTTTGACAAAAAGTTATAACTTCTTGAGCATTGATAGCTATAACCACTGGTGTTGAAACATTCACATGATTTGGTTTTTCTTCAATTAGCTTTTTGGTAAAATCGTTTGCATCTTTGGCTAATTCAAACATTAATACTTTGTTACGACCATTCACAAGAATCGTGTGAATTCCTTCATCGTCAGTATAAGGGTTGAACAATATAACATATACGGTTTTATTAACAGTTTGTGCAGTTAGCATCGGCTGCACAGATGCGACTAATTTGTTATTCCCAGCGTAAGTGGGTTGATTGGTTGTGGTAATGGCAACTGCCAAAGCCATAGTTACAGAAGCGGTTGCTACTCCTGGTAATATCTGAGCTAATAAATTCAACTGCATATCTAAACACTAAACAATAAAAAGCGCTTTTATAGTAAACGTTACAAAGTTGTTGTATTACATAACCTATTTTGCACGTATCTCGTTTGCTACCCTACAAGGCGCCTTGAATTAAATTTTCATCAAAGGTCGGTAGTCTCCATACAAATTAAACCCAGCCCAAAATTTGGGATTAAATGTTTCAGCACCACAATTCGGTAAGCTACCTTCAAGACAATCTAGCTGTGTACGACGCAGGGCTTCATCTCGTGGAAACTTGTCCAAGTAATCATAAAATCTAGCCATAAAAGATATCGCTATTTTATCGTCTACCTCCCAGAGAGAACCTAAAATACTTTGAGTCCCTGCTCGCCAGAGGGTTTCTGGTAAGCTAATAATCCAACGTCTGGGAAGTATAAAGTGGTCAGCAGACCAACAGGAGGAGAGAGTTGCATGGCGTAATTTTGTTAAGTCAATCTCGGAGAGTTCCCTGAGACTAAGAACTTCCTGTTCTCCTGAGTCGAAAATTAGTACTAGTCCTGAGCTATCAGGTTGATTTGGCTCAAAAGTTCCATGACAAGCCATGTGGAGCAGGGTTGCTTTGGATATAGTTTCTACAATAGCGGCTTTGTGAGCATTATTATTTTCCAATTGCAAATGCTTAATTTGATGCTCGTCTAACCATTTATTAATATGCTGTAGTTCTCTTTTGACTCCGGGTAAGGGACGAAAATGTTTATTGCCATTAGATATACCAATAACAAGTGCTTGTTTTTTCAAGGGGATAGGTCGTTTAGGTCTGATTGGTTTATCTTTAGATTCATATGCGATTGCCAGAGCATAATGTTTGATTAAATACTTGCCTTTGTAAGTAATGCAGGCAAAGGGGAATCCGTGTAAGATGTCATCGGGCACTATTGTTAATGCTTGGATATGTTTGGGTATACGCTCAAGTATTTGTGGCAGTTGTAAAAGGTCCGCGAGATTATCGGTAATTTGTTGCCCAACTTCATTTGCGGATGTCATTTGTTGCTCGTAATCGTTATTACTTGTGAGCTTCATATCTCGACCACCATTAGTACTGTCGATGTTTTTATACCAATGTCGAACGATATTACGTACTGCTAAACGGGTGGTGGGAATGACATGAAAATCAAATAAAAATTGACTAGTTTTAACTACTAAAACGCGATCAGGTAAAATTAGAAATGAAAGGGTGACTCGATTTTTAGGGTGAGTGAGGATACGTAACAAAAGTGAACCTGGTGGGAGAAGTTGCACTTGAGAGCGTTCTCCTTTGATTGTGCGCTTGGCTAAAGCATCTTTATAGCAATCAATATGCTCTACTAAAGCATTTAGCTTTTGCATCAACTGCCATTGTAGCCAAGGGCGGAGGAAAAAAATAGTCTTGCTGAGTTTTAGTTGCAAACGCTGTAGTTGGTTTATTTGTGCGGCAATGTATTCCTCATCTGCTGTCCATTTATTCAGCAAATAAAATACTTGGTCTTCTGGTGTTAGCGATGATGTCATTTGCTCAAGTAGCAAATTTGTTGATGTTGTTAGAGCTTCTATTTCAGAAAGTGGATAATTTAACCGCGTGCGACACCAAATTAATACTCGCTGTACTTGCCAAAGTTCAGGATTTAAAGACATTTCCTCTAGTTGGGGGCAAATTGCTTCTAAAGTTTGATGGGCTTCATTAATTTTTGTGATATCATTACCTTCTGTCCCTTGATAGTAAGACAATATGCCTGATAATATTTGTACTTGTACTTGAATAAATTGGGAGTCTGTAGACTTAAAAACTCTTTTGATTTTTTTAATAAAATCGCTGGCATTTTTAAACTGGAGATTACTTAAATACCATTGGAAGGCTAGGGCACGGTCTTCAAACCAGGCTAAATAATTAGGGGATTGAGTTGAAAAATCGGGTGATTCCCATAGTTCTTCTACTGTTTGCTTGTGTTGTTTTGGTTTACGCATATCCACTACTGACATTCCTACAGGACTTGCTGCTACCAATGAACGACTACGGGCGCCAGCAAGCTGTAGTAACAATTCTGCCCTTGCTGCTAAAGCTTTATCGCCAATCGTTAAAGCATTGTTTTGAGTATCTATTAAATATTGTTGAGCTGTGCTTGTTTGGTTAAGGAGAATTAAAATATGGGCAAGATTGAGGTTAGAGCGCAAAACTGCCCGTTGAGAGCGCATGATTGTACATTTTTCTTGGACTTCTTGAAATCGTTTTAATCCTGCACCCAAATTTCCCCACAGTAGATGGAGTTTACCTGATAGCTCCAGCCAACGAATTTGATACTCCAGGTGTTGTGAGCTATCTATTGGTTTTTTGAGCAGTGACAGGTAATTGTCGGCTTGCTCAAAATCGCCTTTTTCGAGATATGCTGCCGCAATTGCTAGCTTTAATGGTAGTAATGTTTGCTTTGCTAAATCGGGTGCTGTCTCCAGTTGAGCATAAAATATACCTCTTTGTAAGGCTTCTAATGCCTGACTATATTGCCCTAATGCACTTGATAGCCGTCCCATTGCCAGATATAATTCGGCAAATAATACAGTTCTATCTTTTGAATTTGCATGGCGCCAAATACAACTATTCTCCCACTTTAATAATCCGGCGGAAGAAAAATCTATATCATTGATATCACCAATGCGTGGAGACATTTCTTGCAATAATTTTTGCGCTTGGTATAAATCTCCTTTATCTAAAGACAATTGAATGCGTCTGAGGTTTGCATAATCAGCTAAGGGTTCGCTATTTGCTTGTTGGTATAAGCCAACTGCACCACAAAGTAAGTCATCTGCAACTTGAAATTCACCTAAGATACCAGCTAAGTCAGCGAGAGATTGAATAACCTTCAAATCTGCATCAATTAATTGAGAATTTAAAAGTCGGTAGATAAAAATTTGGGATAAATCATCATAAGCTGCGAGTAAATTTCCTTGTTGCCATTTTGTCTGGGCTATTTCAAAAGCTGCTTCTAATTCATCAAAGTTATCGTATGACAAAATATTACCTCATTGAATTTTACTATATAATTTTTGTTTTAAGTATTGGATTATATGAAAACCCAGTCACGTAAAAAGCTGGGTTTATACAGTTTATTTAATTTCTGATTTAATCACTACAGAAACAGGCTTTTCTAACTTTTTTTGTGAACAATCAGGATTTTTATTTTCTCCTTCTGCTTGTTGATTTTTGCATTCATTATCAGAGTCTGAGTTTTGATGTCGATTTTTTAGAGAATTAGCAGGGTTATTACCTCTGAATTGAGTTGAGGGATGGCTAGAAACAGTTACATCACCAAAGCCGCTCTGACTAATTGGTACTCTACCAACTTCTCCGGGTTGTAATTTGTAACGTTTAATTCCTGAACCTGAAGAAAGACTTTGTTCAATTAGTTTAGCAGGCTCTAAGTTATTTAAACTTGGAGAGTCTTGAACATAGAGAAATTCCGTATCGGTTTCAATTATCTGCTTGAAATTACGATTCTTGATTTCATCAAAGAAATTATTCTTTATTGGTGTTGCACCTTTCTGAGTAATAATTTCTATATTTACTCTGCCTCGCTGTTGCTCTATTGATGCTTTTCTTAACATTAATTCTGGGTCTGTTCCATGTTGTGTTATTGATTCGTTCACTAGCTTTTCGGCTTTAGCATAATCTTTATTTTTCAGCGCTGAATCAATATTTTGTTTTCGCAATTGTAAGTCTAATTTACGACTCTTAACAAAGGCTAATGGGTTTTCAGCAAGTTGTTGAGCTTTTTGACGAGGAGTAAATTCTTTAGGAGAATCTGCTCCTTTACCTGGAAACTCTTGAAACCCTTGTGCATATCCTGGTACTTGAGCTTTATCTACAAATTCCCCCTTCAAGATACGCGCATCTTTACCTGGTTCTGCAACAGTCATCATTGGCTGTGAGGGTGGTAAATCGTTTCCACCTCCACTTCCTTCGCTAAGTTTCAACCATTTATTGGAATCAGATCGTTTGACATAGAAATCTTTATGAGATTGTGAATAACTGAAAGAGACAACATCATCTCTTGAAGCAAGAAAAGTAGGGATATCACCTTTGTGCTTACTCAGATCAGAAGCTAACGAATAACCTGCGTCAATATCTCGGCTTTCAAAACCTACCCCAAAGCCATTTTTGGTTTTGGTAACACTGAATTCGCCAAACTCAGTACTAACCCCTTTGGCATCTTCTAATCTTGTTATTAATTTTAGCCCATTGTTTGGTGTTGACTCCGGTACTGCTTTAAATTTAGAAAACTGATTGAGTTCTGCATCGAGGTTGCGAAATTTTGTTCCAACTTTGGGTTCAATTATAATCTCGCTAGTATTTTTCCCTAGAGTCTTAATTCTGATATTAGTGTTTTCAAAAGTTTTAAATGCTGACTCACCTTTTTGAAGTTTGAGTTCTGTAGTATAATCAATAGTTTTTTGGGGATTTATATTAGACCTCAAGGCAATATCATCCAATGGATTATCTTTCGGTAAGGATACACGATCTAAAAAGTCACTTCTTTTGCCAAGAGAAACACCTCCAGACCAAACTTTATTGGTTGTTTGCCCATGACGATTATACATTGGTTCTGAATCTAAAAGCTTTAACTTCTCCGTTTTTTTACCTCTATCATTGTAACCTTCTGGAATAAATATAATTTTACTCCATTTTTGAAATTTCAAATTTTTACCTTGCTTTTTAACCCAATTTGAAAACAAATTATTTCTATTAATTTTAACTACTTCTAAAAATTTTAAAGGATTAGTTTTAAAAGCAGACTTTGATTTCTCAAAGAAACTTAATCCATTAATAATTTGATTCCATTTCATAATTTGATTAAGTCGTTCATATTGCGGCTCATACCGAGCAACTTCTTGATAATGATTATTCCACCAATTAATAAAGGCAGTAGTATCGGGAGGTGCTGTAACTTCATTCTTTGATAAAGAGTTGTTGGAAGCAAGTGCATTAATTTGTGTAGCATTACGAGCAAAAATAAAATTCATATCTTCATTTTTGCCTCCATGCCCATTTTCACTTGGTTCAAACCAAAGCCGAACAAACTGTTCTTTCTTTATGTCTGATTGATAAATTTGCGAGATAGGAATTCGTGTTTCTGGCACAAAGCCTTCAATGTTAGCGTCCGTAGTAGCATTTTCAAAATTAAAACTAAAAATTTTCATTAATAAATCTGTGTAGAATAGGGTCATTCCCACTTCTGTTCCTCGGATTAAATCCCCATCATAGCGTGCAAATTGAAATCTTGTATTTGTTTCTGTTATCAGAAAATTATGAATTGTTTTTCTATAGTTATCTGTAATTTTATTTTGCTCTAATTGCCTTTTTTGAGATAACTTTTCTGAAGTATTATCTTCTTGGCGTTTGCGTTCATTTTCTTGAAATTGATTGTTTAATTCAAGAATTTTTAAGTTAATTTCTTCAGGAGATAAGCCAGAATTTAAGATATTCTGCTTTTCAATTTCATATGCTTTTTTCTCATATTTAATAATTTCTTCATTTTTTTTACTTTCTTCAGCTTCATAAGATTTTAGTTGCTGTTTGATTTCTACTGCTAGTTCTCCTTCTGTAAATATTTTATCTAAGCTATCTGATTTCCATACACTTTTTAGCTTGTTAGTTAAAGTTAAAAAAGCCTCTACATCTTTACGTGATAAACCTTCTTTGGCTTGTTTAATATTTTGCTCATTAATCACAAGCCTGCCATTTAATCTTATTTTCCTCAATAATGGTATCGCTTCATCTAAAGATTTCTCTAAGGCTGGATAGTTATACTCCCAGTCTAGAGAAAAACCACTACCATCTACAATTCTATTTCTACGTTGTTCTTGATACAACTGCTCATCAGCTATTTCGCGTTCATTATCAGACATATTTTTTGTTTTTTTAGACCAACGTTGGTAAAAATCACTTTTATAAAAATCATTAGCCTTTTTATCTATGTCTTGACGTGCTTGGTATAGTGCAGCAATATCTTCTACTTTAATAGCTTGATATTTTGGGCTATCTTTACCTCTATAAATTTTACGTCCACCCAAAATTAATCCTGAATCAATAACTTGAGTAAAAGTTATATCATCTGTTTTACTTAAGAAATCTTTAAGCTCATCTTGATTAGTTATAATTGTTTCGTAGTAACCATACTCATTACTAAATCTTTTAGCTGTATCAATTTCTCCACTTCTAGTAATTTGGGCTAGTTGTTGATTAGAAAACATTTCATATTCAAATACTTCAATTATTTTTGGCTTTTCATTCAAATTCTTTCGATGGTAGTCTGCAATATTTGCAAGGTCACTTTTACGTTCTTCAGGAGATTGTTTTTTAAGAACAAGGGCAACTACTTTACCATCACCAATGTAACGAGAACGAGTACTACCATACTCAAACTTAGTAAAAGACTTCATGAAATCATATCTAACAGCAGGAAAATCATGGATACTTCTGCTAATTTTTTCATTAGATAACCCTTTATTTGAAAGAACAGTTAATAATAACCAGTCAAGTAATTGTTCTTCTTGTCGTCTTGATATTTTTTCCTCTTCACGCTGTTTTGCACCATTAGTTAGCTGTTGAGGTTCTGCCAATTTATTAAAACTTTCATTCAAATTAAAAGTTATTTCTTGAGGTTGATTGAGAGGAAAGTTTTTCTCAGTTATACTTTGAGTTGGTGGCGAAACAACTGGAACACTAGTTTGAGCATATGCAACACCTAAAATAACTGGAGATAGTGCGATACAAAAAACGCCTAATCCGTCAATAATTTTTCTCATGACTTACTCCTTCTGTGTTTATAGTTTTGATAACTTTTTGTAGAGTCTTAGATATTCTCTATATTCTCTGATTACTTGCTCTCTTGATTGTCAGGAAAATCTTTCTGTAATTGTTTATGCAGTTCCAGATATTCTTCTTGTTTCCGTGTTAGTTTTTCTCCAGATGATTGTTGAGGAAACCAACGTACAAAAGACTCTGTAAAAACTTCTTTAATTTCAGCAACTCTTCCATCTTTTCTAAAAACAGAGGCATTTTGAAAGAAACTTTTAGACGCTTTGAGAACTGCTTCATCATTCTGTAATTGGCTTGCTGTTAAAATTTGTTGAAAAGCTGTCTCTCTAACTGTAAATGTTGTTTTTTCTCGCATCAAAATGTAGCCAAAAGTAAAAATTAAAATACTTGCTAATACTGCTTGAATTTTAATTCGTTTATCCTGAGAGCTTAAAACCCAAGGAATAAAAGGTTCCATACTAAATTTTTCTTTTGTTGATGCAGGTGTAAGTATCTGAGTTGCTTGCATATTTATTGTAGAGGTAGTCACCAAAACAGTCTGTTCATCTTCTTCTCTAAATAATATATTTTTTAAATAATTACAAATAAGCGTGGAATCTAAATCTGCTAAATCAGGCGCCGTCTCAATCATTTTTAGCCAAGCGAGTTGTATTGCTTCTTCCGCTTGAGGTGATTCTTGCAGTAACGTCTGAACAGCTTCCTGTAATTGAAGTGCCGTATTTATTAAATTACTAGTAGATTCAGTGGTTTTTTTCTCTCTCTTACCCTTAGCAGATTCCAGCCATCCATAACTGGGTTCTGGTAGTCCAATTTGATACCAAAGATGAACCGCTTTTGCTATCCAAAATGCGTTCTTCGTTTCTTTGGCTTCCTCCGAATCAATATATGCATTTATTGGTGTAAAACCTTGTTGAGCTTCTGCTAATAGCTTTTGGTCTTTTTCATTTAGCTGAGAACTCTTATCGCTTGCAGATATTAACGTTCCTAATGGATTAATTAATAAAAATAAACTAAAAGCAAGCACTGAGCCAATGCTAGATGATTGAGAATTATTTGTAACTTGAGCTAAAAGCTGATTCATTCGCTGTTGAAGCTGATCCATTATTTCGATTAGTTCATTGCGAGTAGCAACAGCTTTTTCAAAGTAAGGATTATAAGTAATAGCTTTTTCACCACAAACTAGTGATTGAGCTAATAGTTCGTTTTTTGCTAAATTAACTGCTCGCAAACGGTAGAGAGCGCTTAACAGTTCAAAAATTTTTAAACTATAAGGATATATCTTAAGATATTTCTCTATTTTTTTAATACCTTTCAGTAAATATTTAGCATTTTTCGTATAGTATAACTCTACATTCTCTTCCATCAACTTTGACAAAGTTACTAAGTAGTGAATCTCTGCCAGTTCTCCCTGAAAATATATATTATGTGGTAAATATTTCAAGCGTTGCTGACAGTATTTAATTGCTAATTGCCATTTTTTTGATTCTTTACAGGCATTAATTCGCGTCTGCCAAGACTCTCCCAGTAGATTTTTGACTTCTTCTCCATCAACAACAGACAACTCCAGTAGCTGCTGGATATAGTCAATATGAACAAAAGCACGCTCATTCCAAGATACCTTTGTTACATTTTGTATCAAACTATTATAAAACGCACGATGGGTATCAATAAATAATTCATGTAAGAGGAGTTGACGCAGCTTGACTGGGTTGTTCATTATTACCGCGTCAGAATGACCAGCTACAGCTAGCGCTAAATCTTGCCAGACTTCGAGTTTTTGTACCAACTTTTTCAACTCAACTTGCATTTCACGCCAGAAAAAATCAGCCCTTTGCCATTTTGATGCTAATTCAGATGTGATTGCTGATTGATGATAGCGCAAAAGTTGTCCAAAGCATCCTAGTACATCAAGACGCGAACCTGAAAATTTCTGCTCAATTAACTTCAGAACTTTGCAAGCTGCTTGTTGTTCGGCAGTTAAGTTTGCACTGTCAAAATTCAAACTGTAAAGATTTGCAGAGATTGAAGGAAATACTCTTTCTTGATGGCGATGCGAAAGTGTAACCATGATGACTCCTAGGATATTTCTGATGATGTGTATTGGGGAAATCTAATAGTTATTAGGTAGTTGGTAAAAGTTTTAGCGATTAGATGTTGAAATTGATTGAAACATAAAATACATTGTATGGTTCAAAATATTTATCTACACGTATAAAATTCAATCTTTATAAAAACTTTATCGAAGATATTTAAATTCTTTTTTTATGTGTTTTGCAACCAGACGATTATTCAAAACATGGTATTGTATTGCCTTCTCTTTGTCTTGTTTGCTTTTTTGGGTTATTACCCAACTTGCAATTCCACTAAATAGTATTAACGTGAAGATAATAAAAACAGTTGCCATTGGTTGTGAATACTTAAACATTCTCGAATTGCTAGATGTACTACTCGACGTATTACTGGGCGTATCATTTATCAATGGTACTTTTAAGCTTCGATGCAACGCTTGGTTATCCAAACTGTGCAGTTCCATATCTTTGGGTATTGTAGTAACAATCAAAATCTCGTTAGTTGCCCAATCATCTAAAATATGAAGCTGTTCTGGTTCATCTACGTAGGGGGTAATTGCGCGCGCTTGCATTTGTTGAAGCAGACAATTAGCTTCTACAGATTCATTTGTATTCGCAGAGCGTTGATTAAGTTGTTCAATATTGTCTTGCTCCAATAAACTAGCATCAAACTCACTTGTACTCATGATTAATTTTAGAATATCTTTATATTCTCTAGCTCCTTGCTGTTGAAGACTTGATGGTATATATAAACGGATATAATTTCCTTCTAAAGCCCATATTTCTTGTCCTGGTTCTAACCAAATGCCACTACAACCACCTGCAAAAGGAATCGCTTGTACTGCAAAAAGTTGAGTTAAATTTAGTAAAACACAGTAAAGTCTTATATTGCTTGTGTTGATTAATTGTATTCGTACTGCTGGAGGTACTAATTCCCCATCTTTGACTTGATATGTCAAAGAAAGCTGACAATCTTGAGCTTTAAAGGTTTCTTCGCTTTGAGGATGAAAACGTATTTCTATCGCATTAACTGGAATCAAACTATCGGCAGGACTAATAATAGAAGTGATATTCTTCCATCGTGCGATATGTTCTAGAGCGTAAACTATCTTTAGTGCGCTCTCAGGAGTGAAGCTAGAAATAGGGGATATTAGTTGACAATTATCACTAACACGAACAATCTGATATTCATCATTGATAGCTCTTAAGCGAAAATCAGCTTCATCGCTATTATCTGTTTCACAAATATACAGTGAAGCATTTTCTCCAAAGTTAGCTGTTTGGATAGCTTGGTGTGCGTAACTTACTCCGGATGTATCTCCTTCGAGGAAAACCTGAAGAGGAGATACTGGAAGATGAGTAATCACTGCTTTATAAGTTAACTCTGGATTTAATTCCTCCCTTTCTCCAGATATATTAATTCTGCTAAACTGCGGTAACACTTCTGTAACTTCAGCTACTGCAATTGCATTGTTTAATTGGCGAATGTCTTCTAAATTTATAGGAAAGATAGCTAACTTCGTCTTTTGTTTCCCCTGATTACAAATAATACCATGAACGGCGCCACCGTCAATTATCCAAGCATTACCATCATACATAACAGTGAAGTAAGTTTGCCTTCTAGTGATTGCTCCCCCCAAAAAAAGCTGGTCTAAATAGCTAGGTTTTGTGACTTGAATTTGTGGTGATTGATTTGCATAGAAACTTCGCACTAAAACATTCGCGCGTTTCAATAAATCTCGATAAGTTAAATTTTTATTTCTTTGTAAGCTATCAAGCAAGAAATAAGAGAAAATACCTCTTTTGTGGTACTGGTGTTCTTTTGCTAACTCATTATCTCGACAAGCTGCCAATAATATATATTCACCTATGGGTAAAGAAAATCTAGTTGCCTTACTATCAGAGGACACTGAAAGGAAACTATTTATTTCCTCTTCGGAGAATATAAAGCTAGATAGTGGTCTTTCTCTCGATTCTGTACTAACTGTACGTACACCAGTATACTTAACCACAGATGCATCAGTTCCGCATCGTGTCCCCCCACCAGAATGACAACAATCTAAAATCACAATAAAATGTGGATGATTTTGAGAAACCTCTGCAATTAGTTTGGCAAGTTCTTTATCAGCTAAATCCCAAATACCATCTGTCCGACTATCCCAACAAACCAAAGTTTCATTCAAATGGTCTGGTTCTAAGTGCCAAAATTCTTGTCTAGCATATTCCTGAGAACCATGACCACTATAGTAAAATAATACTACATCACTACTGCTAGCATGAGATAAGTGTTTGTAAAAACCATCAATAATTGCTTGACGAGTTGCTTGTTCGTTAACCAGTATTTTGATATGTAGTTTATCCCCATTCGTTGCTACATGCTTTTTTAAAAATTCTTCAAGCGCGATGACATCATTCACACAACCTCTTAATGGAGGAATGGTAGGAGATTTATAGCTATTTATTCCAACTGCTAAAACGTAGATATTACGACTCATCACTTTAGACCCTTAATATTTATCAAATTTCTATTCAGTTCGATTTACTCATATTAGCTTCTACTGTATAACCAATGAACTAAATGATAAATCTTTCAATTACACTATCTTCTTCAAAGCTAATTTTTAAACCAAACTTATCTCCTGCATTTCCTTTAAATCTAAGTTGTAACCAGTTACTTGCTTTTGATTGTTTTTCTAGTTGGGGAATAGGTTTATCGTTCTCATCTAGTAATGCCATCTTGATACCATCTAATAAAAATATAGATTCACTGGCAGGGTAAAGTCGTAGAACAATATCAACTTCACTTTCGCTGACTCGTGTTTGACGTAGTATTACTAAAAGTGGTTCTGAGCGATATTGTAGATTTACAAATTTTGCGGCGCCAGATTCTTTTTGTTCTGTTTCATTAATAGGAGAGATATCTTTAGAAACACCTAAATCTCTTGCAACTGCTAGTTCTGCTTCCCATCCACCATCTAATAACCCTTCAAACCATTTGCTTAGTTTAACTATTTTTTCGTTAATTTTATTAGCAGTAACCTCGACTAAACCAACTTGATTAGTTGATATTTCAGAAGCTGCTTCTACGACTTGTAACTTGTGCAGGTAAATTAAAAAATCTCGTAGATGATTTAATTTAGTTAAAGATAATCTCTCATTTTCAACAGATTCGACGAAGCCTAATATTCTTGCCTCTTTATTTGCTTCATCAATTTCTACTACCATGTAACCAATACGTTCTGACAATACTTCAGATGGTATTTCGCAGAACTCTTCTTTCGGAAGTACAGGACAACATTCTAGTAAACCCTTATCTTTAATATATAAGCTAGCTGTATTCATTAAAGATGACACAATGTCATCTAAACCACGACTTTTGCTGACTTCTGTCTTTATTCCTATGCATTTACAGTAAAAGTCAACAGTCAATATTGCCAAAGTATTCAAATAAACCGCGCGCGCTTTTTGTTTATTTTGTTGTTGCTGACTAAATTTTTCAGCAGTTTGAAACATTTTCCCATCAATGGGTACTGCAAAAGCCAACTGAATAGAACTCATTACTGTTTCTCCTGACTTGTTTTGTAATTTATTAATTTCAACAATTTCAAACTATCAATCAAATATTAATCTTATTGTTTCAACTCCATAAGTATTTTATAAAATAGGGACGAAATTCCTCACAACAACGCCTATAGAATGTGTAAATAGGACCATGAGTTTCTCCTAATTGTAACTCTTTAATAATTTCTTCCCAGGATTTATTTTCAGACTTTTTGAGCAAGATAGCTTGAAAACTTGCTTTTGGATTTTTCTTAAACAACTTAGCTGCTAATAGACCTTCTGGGTCTTCTCTAATAAATTCTATCAACTTTTCAGATGGAAGAGAATTCAGATTAGGGGGTTGATAACTTTCAAGAGCATCTACTTCATATTCATCCTCATCTTTATTTCCTATAGTATATTTATATTTAATCTTTCCATCCCAATTCAGCCAATTAAAAACATTATTTTTGCGTTTATTTAATAAAAACATTACCCAAGCCATCACGGGCTGACTCGGATTGTATTTATCTATATTTTGACAAATATATATCATAATATTTTGTAATGTTTCTTCATAAATATATGCTGATGAACCGATGTTGTTAAGTTTTAATAACTCAGTTTTCATTCGCTGCATTAATAGAGTCATTAATTCTGTCATCGCAATTTGTTTGTCTAACATTGCTTGTTGTCTGACTTCAAAACTAAGCAAATCATTTTCAGCTTGCATCGCTGCTTTTTGAGCTTTTATAGCCAGTTCTTCTAAAGAAGAAAAAGATTTCCCCATAGCAAAATACTCCTACGTGCGTTCCTGTTATCCCTGTTTCCGTGTATTTGGCTGTTTTTGTAACTGCTCTTTACAAAAATTTGCATAAGGATTGACTTATTAGCGATAGCTAATGATGAGATGCTCGAAGCTAAAGAACGTTTTCCCCTCTCTTTGGCGCCCCTATACTTCTTCTATAAAAAGGGTGATTTTTTATGCATTTCGTGCAAAATTCTTTGCTTTTAAAAAATACTCCTTTAGATAGATGCATAAATATAAACACTATTTGGGTGATATGAGTATAATTGCCCTCCGTATATTTAACTACGTACCTCCTTATTCTGATATATGTTACTCATTTATGCAAGTTTTTTGCTCGGCTATCCTTATATATCCTCTTTAATAAGGGTAAACTAGAGAATGAACAGTCTAATGATTTAGAGATAAATGTTGTCACGTGATTTTCTCTCTGAAATAGGTTACGAGCATGAACTGTCTCCTGAGCAGCAGCAAGTTTTCCTGATGCGGATTGGTGATGGTCTAAGTTACGAAGAAATTGCTGCCCAGTTGGGTACATCCGCAGATGCTTGTTTGAAACGGATGGGTCAGGTGTACAAAAAATTCAACATTAGTGGCGCCAGTCGGGGTAAGGAAAGCAAGCTGAGATTTTTTCTCACAAATAGGTTGGAACACTCGCAGCGCTCAGAGGAAACAGCTGAGGAGTCCTCGGTACATACTCAACCAGCCGACTTACAGAAACAGGAAATTCAACCCAACTTGGTTTATCAAAACTTGCCAGCGAGGGAATACACAGCTTTTGTTGGTCGTGATCAAGAAATTATGAGGTTGATAGAACTTCTCGATTTTCAGCACACCGCTCATTTAATTAGTGTGGATGGTATAGGTGGTGTTGGAAAAACAACCCTAGTAGTAGAAGTAGCTTATCGTTGTTTGCAAGCAAGCAATAACCAACTGCGAACTCCCAATCTTCCTACCTTTGAAGCCATCATCTTTACTTCTGCCAAACAAAATCATCTCACAAACATCGGCATTTTGCCTCGATTAACTAGAGAACGGACACTACGGGATATTTGCAGGGAAATTGCTCGCATCTTAGACTTGAGTGAAATCAGTAATTTATCGATAGAGGAGCAGTTTCAACCAATTCGAGAGAGATTATCGCAAACAAGAACCTTATTAATTGTTGACAACCTGGAAACAATTGAAAATCAACACGAAGTTCTCTCCTTCCTCTACGACTTACCACCAACGGTGAAAGTTATCATTACTACGCGCGAACAAGCATTATTTGTCCCCATTCGTCTTAGTTGCCTACCTAGAGAACATGGTTTGCGTCTAATCGAACAAGAAGCAAAAGAAAAAGGTGTAAATTTGAATGCCGAAGAATCTCAGCAACTATTTGAGGGAGTAAGCGGAATCCCCGCAGCAATTATCTATGTTATTGGTCAAATAGCAGGGGGTTATTCACTACAAGATGCACTGTCACAAGTTAAAGAACCCGATGGTGATGTTGCTCGTTTTTGCTTTGCAGGTTCAGTAATTCCCCTTAGAGGTACTCCTCCTCACCATTTGCTAATGGCTCTTTCACTGGGAGTTAAACCTATAACTAAAGAAACTGCTGCTAGTGTGGCTTTTGAGCAAGCTGACCCAATTGTTACATCTCAAGGATTAGCTAAATTGCAGCAACTGTCACTAGTGTACCAACAACAAGGACGCTACAGCTTGCTGGAACTAACGCGCGAATATGCCGCTTCTGAGTTAGCTGCAAATCGTGAACTAGCTCAAAAATTACAACAGCGATGGGTAAATTGGTATATCAGCTTTTCCGAGGATTACGGAGGTACAAATTGGAAGGAATGGCATCTTAGCTATGGCCATTTAGAAGCCGAATGGGAAAACCTGAGAACTGTACTTGAATGGTGTATTAGTAAAGGAATGTATACGGAGGTGCGAAAAATTTGGCAGGAAGTTAAGGGATATATTCATGTGCGTGGATATTGGGATGAACGTTTAGAGTGGACAAATTGGCTAATCGAAACCGGCAAGCAGGCAGGAGATTTGACTTTTGCAGTCGAGGTAATGAGCGATCGCGCTGTAACTTTGATTAGAATGCGTCGTGAAAACCAGCTCAAAGAAGCAGAGATATTGCTAGAAGAAGCTTGGAATTTACGCCAGCATCAAAGCATAACACTACAATTAGAGATAGCCACCAACATGGTTATCCTCTCTATTTATCAAGAAAAATGGCAGCAAGCTAGGGAGTGGCTAACAAAGGAGGAAGAACTTTTAAGCCAAACTTCGCTATCAGAGTTAGAACGTCAGCAACAGCAAGTTCATATTCTTTATTATCAAGGGCAGATATTTTTTAAAACAGGCAATTATCAACAAGCGCAAAGTTTGTTTCAGCAAGCATTAGAATACGCAACAACAGCAGGTTGGTTAAGAGCGACAACTGCAATACAAAACTGGCTTGCAGATATCGCACTGGAACTTGGAAACCAAAAAGAAGCACGACGATTGCTAGAAATAAGCTTTCCAATGGCAGAAAGACATAAAGATAAACTTTCCATTGCGTACCATAAAGCAACATTTGCCAAACTCGAAAAGCAATTAGGTAATTTACCTCAAGCAAAACGCTTGGCAAAGGAAGCAGCAGAGGGTTTTGAAAGTTTAAAAATGGTAGTAGAAGCAAAAGAAATGCGCTCTTTATTTTCCGAAATTATATCAACTGAGTAAAATCATGGTTTTGGGATAGTTAAGCAGGCACTTCTATGTGATTGAAGTAAACGTTGGGGTAATATCAAACAACGTCCATAATGATATACTCGATTGTAGTAAATCTCTATGCCAAAAATTTCCAAAAATAATTGTTTAGTTCTCTCCCAAGCCGCTTGCTGGCATTTATGGTTCATATCTAAGTCATCATTTGGAGAATAATGATGCAAAATATAACCATATAATCTTTGACAATCTTCAATATATTTAGCTGTATTCAGCAAAATATGAGTATGCCACACTCTATCAATTTCTTGTGTGGGAGCTAATTCTACATCTGGGAATAAAAAATGAAGACATAGGAGCATTTTGTATTGGCTAATTATATATTGTACTTCTTCTTTGCATTGATAGCTTTCTGAAACGGAGACAAGCTTTTGAAAGACTGCTTGCAAATCTAATTCATTTAACCGATGGATGAAGTTCATAATTTTTTCTGCAAGCTCTCCATCAACCTTAAACAGTAATTGATTCTCCAAAATTTTATTCAAGTTGCTTTCTCCTTGTATAAGTTATGAGATTATGGGAGAAGTTATAAGTGTTTCAGCATCTCCACACTACATGCGAAATCTAAAGGTAAAATTTATGCATCGCTCATCAAAATCTTCAAATTTCTCTAACAAGCAGCTTGAGAGCAGACTTCTAATTGCCTAAACATACAGGTTGTTGATGAAGGACGGTAAGGCTGATGAGGCTCAACGCTTGATGTCGTCACACAAAGGTCTATCTTCCACGCTGACATCGGGGTTATTTTGCAGGTAGTTTCGTATCAAGCCACAGCCTTGCGCCAGCAAATTATCTAAATCGAAATTCCACAAAATTACTGTGCCATCACTAGATGCGGAGGCAAGGGTTTTGCCATCTGAGCTAAAACTCACGCTTATAACAGGAACTGTTTGCCATTTAAGAGTTTTAATTGTCCTAGTAGTGTTGATATCCCACAGTTTTACTGTACCATCACTAGAGGCAGAAGCAAGAGTTTTGCCATCTCGACTAAAGCTGGCACTTATAATATTGCTTGTATTTTCTTTAAAAGTTTTAATTTCTCTACCATTTTTGGTATCCCACAGTTTCACTGTACCGTCATTAGATGCAGAAGCAAGAGTTTTGCCATCTGGACTAAAGCTGACCCTTATAACATAAAATTTATGCCCTTTAAGGACTTTAATTTCTCTACCAGTATTGGCATCCCACAGTTTCACTGTTTTGTCTTTTGATGCGGAAGCAATGGTTTTGCCATCTCGACTAAAGCTGACACTTAGAATATTATCTGTATGCCCTTTAAAGGTTCTAATTTCTCTACCAGTATTGACATCCCACAATTTCACTGTCTTGTCAGTAGATGCGGAAGCAATGGTTTTGCCATCGGGACTAAAGCTGGCGCTTGTCAGAATCTGTGTATGTCCTTCAAGGGTTTTAATTTCCCTACCAGTATTGATATCCCATAGTTTCACCGTTTTGTCACCTGATGCGGAAGCAAGGGTTTTACCATCTGGGCTAAAGCTGATGCTATGAACAGAGTTTGTATGCCCTGTCAGGGTTTTAATTTCCCTACCAGTATTGATATCCCACAGTTTCACCGTTTTATCAGCTGATGCGGAAGCAAGGGTTTTGCCATCTGGGCTAAAGCTGACGCTATAGACCACCATTGTGTGCCCTTTGAAGGTTTTAATTTCCTGACCACTATTGATATCCCACAATTTCACTGTTTTATCCTCTGATGCAGAAGCTAGGATTTTGCCATTTGGGCTAAAGCTGACACTATTAACAATGCCTGTATGGCTTGTGAGAGTTTTTATTTCCTTACCAGTATTTACATCCCACAGTTTCATTGTCTTGTCATATGATGCGGAGGCAAGGATTCTACTATCCGGACTAAACCTGACGCTTGTCACAGGGTTTTCATAACCATGAGCTTTAAGGGTTTTAACTCGAAACTCATCTACCATCTCTTGCAATGTGGATACAGTCTGCATCTGAGTTTCAGTTGCTATCCAAGGTTTCCAAATGCTTCCTCTGAGGATTTTTCCAGCCTTAATTGCTTCCGTTAATGCTGCCTCATCGTCATTTCCAATAAAAATTTTTTCCGCACTACCGCTCAATCTACCAATTTCCGCATCAGTCCTACGAATCTCACTCACCGCAGCAAACCCCGAAATCACCACCAAACCACAAACCAACCCAGCAATCACACTCCTCCGCAACCTCTCCTTCTGTTTTCTCTCCCTCTCGCGCAACTCCACACTCTTCTCAATAAACCATCGCTGCGGTTTACTAATTTCCTCGCCCCGTTGCTGCAACCAATCCTCTGCTACAACCAAAGGCGCCCCTCGCAACAAAGCCCCATCATCTCTGTTACTATCTACCCATTGCTGTAACGCCACCATTAACCCTTGTTGCCAAATGCGAAACTTGCGGTTTTCTTGCATCCATCCTCGCAACCTTCTCCAATGGCGAATCAACGCTTCATGAACGACTTCGACTGTTTCCTCATTGGTTGACTCGTTGTGGTTCGTCACTACCAAGCGTTCCGAAGCCAAGCGTGTCACTAAGTCCCAATTATCTTGCCCCACTTCCTCACTCGTTGCTAACCTGCGGGTATCTTCCGTTCCCTCCCCTGGTTGTACTAACTGAATAAATATTTGTTGCGCTTTTGAACGTTCCGACTCGCTCAAGTTTGCATAAACTGCCTCAGCATAATTTGCCAGTGCTTTTTCTATACCGCCAATTTTGTCATAGGTTTGATGCGTCAATTTTCCTGCATATTGGTGTTTCCACAACTCGCTCAATGTAAATTCTAGCAACGGCAGGCGCCCATCCCCATCTTGGATATCATCAATTATGGTATTGCGTAAACCTTGCTCAAACTCAAAGCCCAACTTTTTCGCAGGGAGTATTATGGCTTGCTCCAATTCCTCTCGACTCATCCGCACAACAGGTTCTAATTGATACTCCTGCAATAATGCACAGCCAAAAGGTTCGTAATCATCGAGTGCCTTACTTAAAAAATCTGCTCTAATGGTTAATAAGAAGGTAAAGAATGGTGCGTTTTTGATAGCTTGCAGCAAACCATCTAAGAATACCTTGCGTTCGTTTGCATCAGTGTACAGTGTATAAATTTCTTCAAATTGGTCTGCGATTAAGAGGATGTGCGGAGATGGGGAGGAAAGAGGGGTTAAGTATGTGATGAAATTTTGTAGAGTCGTACTGTCGCGTTTAAGATTAACCTCAAGCTCCAATTGAGCTATACGTCGCTCATCTTCTAGTAAATTTAACGCCGAAATTAATGCTACAGCCAAAGATGCAAAGGGATTTTTACCGGGACGAAATGATAAAATCAACCAATTATTAACGGTATCCCGACGCAACTGGGGAACTAACCCAGCAAATACTAGCGAAGATTTACCGCTTCCAGAGGCGCCGACTACAGCCACTAAAGGTTTACTATTAACAGCAGTAACTAAACTCGCAGTTGCTTTATCTCTACCAAAAAAGTACTCGGCATTATTTTCTTGAAATGCGCTCAAACCTTGGTAAGGACAGAAAGAAATTATTCCCAAGCTTTGCCAAGTTGGGGGTGTTTCCGTTTGATTTTGAATAATTACAGGTAGCCAACTAGCACAGGGAAATTCCGACTCCAGTTTTTGTAGTTCTAACCGCGCGTTTCTCACAGATATATATAGAGACTTTCCACCAGTAAACTCTTGCAGAAAATACTTCAAAAATTCCTGCGCTATTGTATCTGGCACAGGTTCACGCATCACAATTACCTGGGTAATATTCAATTGTTCTAATTCGTATGCAATCCCCAAACCATCGCAGGAATTAAAAAATGCTATTTGTAGGCGCCTTTTTATCGCCACTTGTAAAGCATCTCTTAATTCTGCCATTGTTAAACTATCTTCATTATTTAAATAAATTCTTCCCTGCATTCCTTGGGTTTCTGAATGTCCAGAGAAAAACAACATATCCCAACCAAGCTTATCTTGGAGATAATTATTTAAGTTGTCTCGTGATGGTTGTTGTAATAAAATAATTTCGGCGGCGCCACAAAAAGTTTGTAAATATTGTCTATCAGCTTCGACGTTAATATTTGAGCTATCTCCCAGAATAATTAAAATTCTAATGTTTTCCCGAAATGGTCGTTCTCCTCGTTCCGCATTTGGTGAGCTTAGAGCCACTTCTACTAATATAAATTTATTTAAGATATCCCACAAATGCCAAGGAAGCTGACGTAACTCATGACAAGAAGTGGCAATAATTATTCTGATTTCATCTAATGAATTTAATTCTTTTAGGGAATTGACAATTGAGCTAAAAGATGAGACATTAAGCCACTGGTTAAAACTATTGAGTAAGCTGATTGCTTGACTTGTACATTCTTGATTAAGAGCTTCACAATTTACACTGCTAGTTTTAATAATTTTAATTCGAGGTTGACTATATCTACTGCAATAGGTAGTATGCCATGTTTTTAATAACTCAGGAATATCAAGATTGTCTGGTAATGTAGCTGTGGAGGTGCGATACGCGCGCTCTCCTTCATTTGCTATTTCTAAACTTACTTGAAACCCCGATTCAAAATTACCATCAAATTTCAGAACAACTAGCTTTTTCATAGGTGAATGTAATTACATTTATTTAATTTATGTATTGTATTGATAGAGACGCGATATATTTCCTGCTGTTATTTTAGAGTAGGGTGCGTCAAAGCTATTACAATCTTCAACCCAAGCGAAAAATTAACTTGCTTGACGCACCATCTTTGATATCGGCGCCGCATTTTTGATATCGATGCCAACGCCGGTGCGTGACGCTCTTCGACTTTTCGTGAAATGTCGAATTTCTCTGTGGCGTCACACACCCTACCATAACGGCGCCAGTTCCCCAAGTCTTAACTCTCATTAACAATATCCTCCCTAACCTCTTTAAACTCTTCTACGAGCAAGTTGTAGAGCTTTTACGCAGGTTTTGGAAAAATGTGGAAATTACAATTATTGAAAAGTTTTATAACACTACTTTTAGGTAGTAATATCAAAAATAATATTACTGCATGACTGATGAGCGATTTGAAACCACAACGGGAAATACCAGAGGGAAAAATTTCAATTTCAGAGCGTATTGCACTCATAGGGTAATCCTCCTTTTCATGTAAGAGCAAATCCAGAAAAATATTACTACGACCCAGAATCAAAACAGTATCAACGTCGTCCTGAACCAATTCCAGATTTTTCTGCTTCTGGTGGAGAGCGAGAAATACCCTGCTTTCCCAAAGGAACTCTTATTGTAACTGCATCGGGATTAGTTCCGATTGAATCACTTACTTCATACATGACTATACTGTCACTTAACGAAGCAGATAAGACGATTTGCAGTAAATCGCTAATTGCGCTTTTACGTAGTCAAACAGTACACTTGGTTAAAATTTTGACTAGTTGCGATACTATTTACGTCACTAAACACCATAGGTTTTGGGTAGAAGACAAAAAACAATGGATTGCTGCAAAATATTTGGAACCAGGTATGCTGCTATGGACACTTACAGAAGGCGCCTGCGAGGTTAAAAATATTCATACTATTATAGTTGTAGAGCAAGATACATATAATCTGACAGTGGCTGACTTTAATACCTACTTTGTTGGTACTGAAGGTTTTCTTGTTCACAATGCCTCTGAAGTACCAATGGGCAAAATCTACGTTGGTCGTGACCCCGAAGGAAACATTATTTACGTAGGGAAAACAAAACAAGACCTATTAGATCGGGAATCTCAGCATCATGATGAAGGCATTAAAGAACCCAAAAAATATGGTTTTAAAATCAATATGAAACTTGAGGTAGTTATAGATGGACTTACTGATGACCAAATGTACTTTCACGAACGCCGTATTTATGATGAATTGGGAGGCAAAGATAAGCTTAATAACATTATTGAACCAATGGGTGATGAAAAGATTAATCAATTGATTGAAAAATATTGTTGAATAATATATATATTTGGATAATTAGACCCGAAAATTAATTACTGAATTAAGAATTGGAGTAAAACTATGGCATGGGAAGAATTTGAGCGTAACGGAACTATAGGTATAAGTGGTGATGACCCTGTTGATGAAATGATGCTAGCATTGAAGCGAATATCAACAGCTTATGAAGATAGATTTTCTCGCAAGCCTACTGTAAATGAGGTACTTTACGCCTTAGAAACAGTCCTCACTACCCATCCTACACGGTATGTGTCTGATACAGGTTTGAAATTAGGCAAAGTTATGATTAAACCCAATGACCACGGGTCAGGGCTTGATAATATAGATATTACTCAATATGAAGGAGTGTATACTGAAGTAACAATGCCTGGATATCACGTTATATTGCAACGTAGTTCTAATAGTCATAACCTGCCCGAAACTGAAGTAATAAAAATTCCTGTGCTTGAACTTCAAAAAGAAACTTTGATTTGCAAGTACGAAATTTTGAATTCGGACATTAGCGAAGCAATGGCACAATCACTAATTAAACATGTATTACTAGATGAATTCTATGATAATTATTATAAAAATCAAGCTAATGTAATAGATTTTATTAATTTAAAGTTAAACACGCATCATCAGATTGTATATAAATAAAAAAATGTTGTAATATCATTTCCATAAACAGTACCACGTGGGACATTACGATTTAGTATACAAGGCGCCGGGTCACAATTCGTTCATGGTGGCACCTCTCTATGCTCAATTAGCCAATAGGTGATGCGATAAATTTTATTTAATTGATGTATTGTATTTATTTATCGTAGAGACCGAATTAATTTGGTCTCTACAGATGACAAATTTAAAAATCAATCATTATCATACAACAAAATCCTGTGTAACTTTGTAATCATCTAAAATTATCTCAACACCAAACTGCTCATTTAGTTTTGCAGTCAATTCAATTTCTACCAAATTATCATTTTGTCGAGAAATAACAGCATCTACTTCTTGACTGTTTTCATCAAGAATAGCTAACTTTAATCCTGAAGGTAAACAAGCACTTCCACAAGGATGAACCTGTACTACAATATTAATATCTTCCTGATTTGCAATTTTCTCCTGATTTTGCGAACCAAGCTTGACAATTAAAGCAACAGGTGTTTCATTTAATTGCAAACCTAAATTAAACTTCTTACCCCTTGTAATACAAAAATTTCTTGCAAATCGTAAACTAATTTCTCGCGGAGTAAATATTTCATCAACTGTCTGCCAACCTGCTGTAATTACTCCATCTATCCATTGCCGAATATTAACTTTTGTTACTGAGTCTTTTACAGATTGTTTTTTGACTGCACAATAATCTAGTAAATTATCTACAGGTTGCAGTTGACTTAAATGAACTTTTGCTCTTGGTTGAGTCGTAAACCCTAAAATAGTCGCTGATTTTAAAGATTGGTCTAACTGTACGGCAACATAAGCAATTCTATCTGACCTTACTTCTGTAGGAATTTCTAAATATTCTTCATTTGGTAACACCGGACGACATTCTATTTTACCAATGTTTGTCACTTCTAAATCAGCTAAATCCATTAAACTCAGCATCCAAGGGTTGCTGTCATCAACATCTGACCAATTAGTTTCAATACCCATGCAGCTAAGATAATAATTGACTGCATACACAGCTAAAGTATTGAGATAGATTTTTTTGACATTCTCAGCATTAGATATCCCTTGTCTTCTTTGATTAGCTTTTTCATGTGCTTCAATACTAAGCGGAATATTGAAAGATGTTTGCTCACAGTTTGCGTTCATAATAATTTATCCTTGATATTGTTGTGCAAGAGTGATTGATTGTGAAGTAGTATTAAGTATCTCACTGTAGATAGTTACGAAAATAGTTAATAATGTTACGCTTTTTTATGCTACGTTGATATAGCTCTGAAAGTCTTGATATTGGATGACCTAATTGTTTAGATATATCTTCCCATTTTTCTTCGTTTAATCTCATTAATAACACTGCCTGTAAATTGGCATTTGTGTCTTCTCCAATATAAGTATTTTGTAAAATTCCTTTTGGGTCTGTTCTTACAAATTCTTTGAGTAACGTGCTTTCGCTTGCATCATTACTTTGAATAATTAATTTATCGTTGATTTCATCTTTGGCTCTAGATAACTCTTTACTAGCAATTATTTCTGAGTTATTATTCAAACTATCTAACTCATCTAAAGATAGCATTTGGGAACGATTTCTAAATTGTCTCAAAACATCTTGAAATCGCCACTTTAATATTTTATTGACCCAAGCCATAACTTTATGTTCTGGATGATATCCATCGATATTGTTACAAATCTCCACAAAAGTTTTGGCTTTAGCTTCCTCATAAATCTCCTCAAAGTTAGGATAATCTTGCCATTCTTTAAACTTTTTTAATTTCTCTGACCGCTGAATTTTGATAACGAATCTATTTAGTACTTTCCAACGCTCTGAGCTTTGAGCAGGATATTGTTGTGCTTCCCTAACCATCTGACGCAGTTGAAAATCTAAATCATCCATTAAAGTTTCCTGCTGCACCTGGAAAATTTGGTAGTTTGTTGTAGTCATAGATACATAAGATACTGTAATTTCGGATTTTTGAGTGTGTCATAAAAGTCGGTGGGTTGTTTGCAACAGATACAACGGATGTAACGGATAAGTTATTGGTTACAAACCAAATCTAGTTGTTTAATACCAACCATCCGTTACATCCGTTTATAATCCGTTGCGACTCCCCTACCTCTTTAAACTCTTCTACGAACAAGGTGTAGAGTTTTTACGCAGGTTCTGAAAAATATCTAGGGGTATTAGGCAAAGCACCTTGCGGCAGGTGCCGTAGCTCTAATAAATATGGGCGCCACAGAATACAACAAGTAAGGAACAGAATTGACGAAGCAGAGAAACTCAAATTGTAAGTTTTGGACAATAATTGTGGTTATAATAGTTTCACAATATTTTTCTCTAGACAGAAATTAATCGTCACAACATCAAAGCGTTGTCAAGGAGTAGATAAATTGAAATGGCTCAATACAAACATGATAGGTTTTTTAAATTTTATATTCAATCTCTATATAAGACAAAAGGGGACACTCTACAAAATATCCAAGTCCACAACGATGAAGACCTGGAAATTGATTTAATGTTTATTGGACGAGAAGATATAGGATGGGAGCAAGAGAATTTAGGTTTATTCGACCGATTAATGCGAGAGCATCCAACAATTATCATTGAACATTACAGTGGGTATTTGGAAGAGACCGATATTCTGACGTCAATTACTCGCAAAAATCTGTATTGGACGCAAAAGCACAAAGAACTGAAAGAGAATGCCAAAACAAAACAGGAGTTAAAAACTGGAGAGTTGCAATCAAAACAGGCAAAAGAGCTAATCGAAAATCAAAATCCGTTTACCTGGATACTAACTGTTAATTGCGGTAAAAATAAATTAACATTAGCAGGCGCCCAAGCAGATTCAGATTTAGGCATCGGTGTATATCGACTTCCTGAAATGTTTCGGATGGGGATTGTGGTTATAGACCAATTGGATGATGAACAGGATACTATTTGGTTGAAAATGTTGGGAAATTCAGAAAGTGCCAAGCGTGCTTTTGAATCGATAAAGCAGCTATCATCAAATCCGAGAGAGAAAAACGATATAATCGGTACATGTCTTAAATATTGTTTTTATCTACGAGGTCTAGCTAGTAATAATTTAACTCTTGAGGAGGAAGATTTTATGAAAACAATGGAAGAAATCGATGCTTGGTATCAAGCTGAAATGAACAAGGCTGAGTTAAAAGGCAAAATTGATTCGGCAACTACTGCAATTAGAGTCAAGTTTGCAGCTAATGTTCTCACGCCACAAGTCGTTAGCCAACTCCAAAAGTTAAACGCCGAGCAGCTTGATGATTTCATTGCAGGAATGTTTAATTGGCAGCAACCTCAACAGATGGAGGAATGGCTCAAAAGCATTGAAAAAGTTTAACAAGTCACTATTTGTTGGATAAAATCGGGCATGGTAGCAAGAAATTGTATTTGCCCGATTTTACCTTGAAGCAATATACTTCGTATAATTAAAGTCGCAACACTTAATATTTGCTCTGATACAGAATATTGGAATCGGCGCCGGAATTTATTAGTAGCTTTCTTTGAGAAAAATAAACGCCGATATTATTGGCATTCAGGAAATTGATGAACATAAAGCTGATTTTCTGCTTACAAACATCGATATGCCATACATTTATCGAGTAAATTATGTTGCTATTCTTAGTCGTCATCCTTTTATCCAGCAGGAAACTATCGATTTACAAACACAAGGCAAAGTCGCTCAATTTGTTCGAGTTGGAATTAACAATAAGCAATTTATTTTCTGTAACGGTTATTATTATTGGCGACCAGGCGCCTGTCAAGCAAGAATGGAGCAATTTAAACTGTTGGTTGAGCCGATACGCAAAATTACCACCAGAATTACCACGGTAGTGAACCTGAATATACTTGTCCTACTCCGCTCATGAAAACACGAACATGGCGCCAGATTGTGATAAAAAGAATTGTGAATATATTGATACATCGTGATTTAAAACCTTGGTGAGGAACTTTAGACTATATATTTATTAATCACCATATACAAGTCAAGAATTGCCAACTAATTCTTACTCAATCATCGGCAGAAAATCCATTAATTTATCCTTCTGACCATTTTGGCATTGCTGCTGATTTGGATTTTTAGTCAAAGCCATTACAATTTTCAACAAAAGGAAAATCATGTGCTTTGACGCACTACCTGCTCCGGTCAGTGCGTGGCGCGACAAATTTTTCCATAACAAGTTAAATTTTTGCGTAGCGTCACACATCCTACCATACCGTAATGTCAATCAGGCGCCAGTGATGCTATTAATTCTTATTTATTTCCAAATTTAAAACTGAAGCTTGATAATATTATGCCATAGGACTTCCACCTCACAAAACTTTACCAATTGGGTTTCTTAATATATCTTCACATAAATATTTGTCTTTTGTACTAATACTGGGATTATTTTTAAGATAATCATGTAAGTTTTCACAACTTTTTTTGAGTAAATCATCAATATCAAGATTTAACAAAGTTATTTTTCCAGTTTCAAACTCACCATACGCCAAGGTTTTTCCGTTAGGGCTAAAAGCCACACTTGCCACTCCTATACCTATATTATTTCTATCTGTGCAATATTTTTGATTTGAATTAGTTTTAAAAGTTTTTAATTCTCTGCCTTCTAAATTCCAAAGTTTGACTGTGCCATCTTTACTAGCAGAAGCAATAATTTTGCTATCGGGACTGAAGCTAATACTATTGACAGAACAAGTATGAGCTTCAATATTTACCGATTTCTTACTGTTCATGTTCAAAATTTTTATTTTACCTTCATAACTAGCAGAAACGATTGTTTTCCCATCTGGGCTAAATTTTATTAGGGTATCAATATAATTACTATCTGCATCAAATACTTGTAGCACTTTCCCATGTAAGTTTAGAATTTTTATTGTCCCTTTATCATTTCTATAAACTATATTTTCGTATCGGCTCAATAAGTTGGGGTAAATAGTGATTCTCTTTGTTGTTGGATATATT
>ERZ1066119.466-NODE-466-length-28454-cov-13.520723_pt1 | contig 28454 bp, 21 predicted proteins | sample MGYA00382766_ERZ1066119 | MGnify/ENA primary metagenome ERZ1066119 (study PRJEB33369, sample SAMEA5778349) | biofilm metagenome | biome: Industrial cooling water; feature: Water cooling tower basin; material: Biofilm | place: United Arab Emirates | collected...
CCTCCGGGCCGAGCTGGGCGCCGCCCCCGACCGCGAGACGCGCGCCCTCGCCGACCGGCTCCGCGCGCTGGCGTAGTGGGGCGCGCGGCCGCTACCGGGCGGGCCCGGCGCGGGGGCCCACGGCCCGGTCGACGTCGCGGCCGGCCGCGTCAGCGCGCCGCCAGCTTCCGCCGCGCGTTGGGCCGCGTGAACGCCGCGGGCGGGTTGTGCCCGCCGGCCGCCAGGTCGTACGCCCGCTGGTACTCGGCGCGCGCCTCTGCCGCGCGCCCCTGCCGCTCCAGCGCCTCGCCCAACAGGTAGCGGTAGTACGGGTCGCGCTCGTTGCCCGGCGCGGCCACGGCCTCGCGCAGGTGCCGCTCGGCGCCGGCCGCGTCCCCCGTGTAGAGCGCGACGTAGCCCTCCAGGTAGGGCAGGAAGCGCCGCTGCTGCCGCGCCATCGCCGTGTCCGCCTCCAGCACCCGGCGCGCCATGTCGACGTGCGCCCGCGCCTCGGCCGCGCGCCCCCGGCGGGCCGCGAGGCGCGCCAGCGCGTGCTCGGTGCGGAAGTCCCACAGCGAGGCCGGGTGCGTGCGCGGCGCCGGCTCGCGGTTGCCTAACGCGGCGCCCAGCCGGTAGAGCCGCTCGGCGTCGTCCAGCCGCCCGGCGTCGATGCACACGCGGGCCGCCTCGTTGGCCATCTCGCCCTGCTGGTAGAACGCGTTCTGCGGCTCCGCCGCCTCGCGCGTCCGCCAGTACGCGATCACCTGCTGCTCCAGCCGCTCGGCGTTCGCGCAGTCCCCGTCGAAGGCGTACGACATGGCCATGGCCCGCCGCGCCTGCGCCCGCGCGGCCTCGTCGGGCGCGCTCGCCACGAGGGCCGCGAACATCGCCCGGGCCTCCGCCGTGCGCCCCTCGGAGTCGAGCGCGTTGGCCGCGCGCAGGCTGTCGGCGCGCGGCGTGCGCGCGGCCGCGGGGGGGGCGAGGGGGACGGCCGTGGGCCCCGCGGCCGGGGCCGAGGCCGGGGCGGGCGCCGGCGTCCGCGCGCAGGCGGCGGCGGACAGCAGGACGGCCACCGCGGCGGGCGCGGCGGGGCGGACACGGAGCGACATGGCGCGGGCGGGTTGGGGGCGGTCGGGGAGCGGCGCCCGCAAAGCTACCGCCCGCCCCGCCCGCCGTACTCGGCGTAGAACCGCGCCATCGCGCGCATTCCCGTGCGGAAGTTCTCGACGCTCAGCCACTCGTTGGGCGCGTGCGCATTCTCCCCCGGCAGCCCGAACCCCACGAGCAGCACCGGCGCGCCGAGGATGCGCGCGAAGTCCCCGACCACCGGGATGCTCCCGCCCTCCCCCGTCACCACCGGCTCGCGCCCGAACTCCGCCGCCAGCGCCCGCCGCGCCGCGTCGAACAGCGGCCCCTCCAGGTCGGCGCGCCAGGGCCGCCCGCCGTGCAGGTGCCGCACGGTCACCGTCACCCCCGCCGGCGCCACCGCCGCGACGTGCGCCTGCATCAGCCGCTCGACCTCGGCGGGGTCCTGGTCCGGCACCAGGCGGCAGCTCACCTTGGCCATCGCCTTGGCGGGGAGCACGGTCTTGGCGCCCTCGCCCGTGTAGCCCGACAGCAGGCCGTTCACCTCGCACGTGGGGCGCGTCCACAGGCGCTCCAGCACCGAGTACCCCGCCTCGCCGCCTAACGCCGGCGCGCCGACCTCGGCCAGGAAGTGCGCCTCGTCGAACGGCAGCCCGCGCATCTGGGCGCGCACGGCGTCCGGCCACGCGCGCACCGCGTCGTAGAAGCCGGGGATGGCCACGCGCCCGTCGGCGTCGTGGAAGGTGGCGAGCACGCGCGCGAGCGCCATGGCCGGGTTGACCACGGCGCCGCCGTAGCTCCCCGAGTGCAGGTCGCCGGCGGGGCCCTGCACGTCGAGCTGGAAGTACGCCATCCCGCGCAGCGAACTCAGGATGCTCGGCACGCCGGGCGCGAACATCGCCGAGTCGCTGATGACGACGGCGTCGCAGGCGAGGCGCTCGCGGTGGGCCTCGACCCACGCCTCCAGGTGCGCGCTGCCCACCTCTTCTTCTCCTTCCGCGACCAGCACCACGTTGACGGGGAGCGTGCCCGCGGCGGCGAGGTGCGCCTCCAGCGCCTTCACGTGCAGGAAGAGCTGCCCCTTGTCGTCCACGCTGCCGCGCGCGTAGATGCGCCCGTCGCGCACCGCGGGCTCGAACGCGGGCGAGTCCCAGAGCTCCAGCGGCTCGGCGGGCTGCACGTCGTAGTGCCCGTAGATGAGCAGCGTGGGCGCGTCCGGCGCGCCGCGCCACTCGCCGACCACGATCGGGTGCCCCGCCGTTTCCTCGATGCTAGCCGCGAGCCCGGCGCGCGCCACGGCGTCGCGCAGCCACTCGGCGCAGCGGCGCGTGTCGCCGTCGTGCTCGGTGCGCGCGCTCACGCTCGGGATGCGCAGGAAGTCGAACAGCTCGGCCTCGGCGCGCTCGGCCGTGGCGTCGAAGTGGGCGGCGAGCGCGGCGGGGGAGGCGGTCGCGGGCATGTGGAGGGGTCGGGTCGTTGGGCGAGGGTCGTGGCGGGCCCGGCCGTTAGACGGCGGCGGGGCGCGACTGTCACGCGCCCGTGACGCCGCGCCGTGACAAGGTAGACGCCGCCGTGGAACATGGCTTGCCACGGTACCGGCCGGTGCCCGGACTGGCCGGGCGCGCGTGGGGTGGTGGGGACGCGGTGGCCGCACAGGCCGGAGATTGCATGCTGAACAGCACTGGTGGGACTCCCGCGGGCGCGGCCGACGTCGCGCGCCCGCTCCCCGTCGCCGTCGAGCGCGGCGGCCCCCCCTCCACCCGGCGCCGGCTCGGCGTCGCCATCGTCGGGCTCGGCGGCGCCGTGGCGACCACGGCCGTAGCCGGCATCGCGCTGCTCAAGGCCGGCGCCGTCGACACGACGGGCCTGCCGCTCGCCGGCCTCCCGGCCGACCTCACGGCCCAGCTCGCCCGCTACGAGGACCTGGTGTTCGGCGGCTGGGACCTGAGCCCCGCCGACCTCGCCGCCGCCGCCCGCGCGCACCGCGTGCTCGACCGCGACCAGCTCGCCGCCGCCGAGCCCGCGCTCGCGGCCGTCAAGCCGTGGCCGGCCGTGGGGAGCGCGCGCTACTGCAAGAACATCGACGGCGACGCGTACGCGCACCGCATCGCGGCCGACGGCGCGCGCGCGGCCGTGGACGTGATCCGCGGCCACCTGCGCATGTTCCGCGCGGAGCACGGGCTCGACGCCGTGGTGATGCTGAACCTCGCGAGCACCGAGGCCCGCCCCGACGTCGCGTCGCCCGCGTTCGCCACCCCCGAGGGGTTCGAGGCCGCGGTGGACCGCGACGACGCGGCGCTCAACCCCGCCGTGCTCTACGCCTACGCCGCCATCCTGGAGGGCGTGCCCTACGGCAACTTCACGCCGAGCGTGGCGGTCGACGTGCCGGCGCTCATGGAGCTCGCGCGGCGCCGGGGCGTGCCCGTGGCGGGCAAGGACGGCAAGACCGGGCAGACGTTCGTCAAGACGGTGGTGGCGCCGGCGCTCCGCGAGCGCGCGCTGCACGTCGAGGGGTGGTACTCGCACAACATCCTCGGCAACCGCGACGGGCTCGCGCTCCGCGACCGCGACTCGCTCAGCTCCAAGTTAGGCACCAAGGCCTCGGTACTCGACGGCATCCTCGGCTACCCGGTGGAGGACCACGTGGTCACCATCGAGTACTACCGGCCGCGCGGCGACAACAAGGAAGCCTGGGACACGATCGACCTGGTGGGCTTCCTCGGCCAGCCGATGCAGCTCAAGCTCAACTTCCTCTGCAAGGACTCGATCCTGGCCGCCCCGCTCGCCGTCGAGATCGCCCGCACGCTCGACCTCGCGCTGCAGCGCGGCGAGGGGGGCGTGCAGGAGCAGCTCGGCGTGTTCTTCAAGCAGCCGGGCACGCGCGTCGTGGGCGCGACGCCGGAGCACGCCTTCCCCGCCCAACAACGCCGCCTGCTGGCCTGGCTCGGCGGCGAGTCCGCCGCTGAGGAGGCGGCCGAGACGGTGCCCGCGGACCGGGTGCCGGCGGACGTGGTGCCCGACGCCGACGTGCGGCGGGCGCCCGCGGTCCCGGCCGACCGCCCGGCGCCGGCGATGGCCGCGCCGGCCGCCTAACCGTACCCCCGTGCCCGACGCCCACCCCCCGCACGACGCCGACGGCGGCGCGGCGATCCGCGCCCTGCTGCCGCTGGCCCGCGAGTTCAACACGCTCAAGCGCGTGCGCGCGGCCGGGCGCGCTGGCTCGTGGGCGGAGCGCGCGTTCGCCCGCGCGTGGGGCCGCGTGGCGCAGGGGCAGCAGCCCGCCGAGGTGGCACGGCAGGAGCTGGTGGCGGCCGCCATCGCCACGGTGTTGGGGGCCATCGACGCGGAGTTCTTCGCGGCCGAGCGCACGTCGCCGGTGAAGGCCTACCGGGCGATGCGCACCGGGTGGACGGCCGCCGTGGGTTCGCTCCCGGCCGAGGCGCGCCAGCTCCTCGCGCAGGTGGTGGGCGAGGGCGCGGGCGCGCTCACCACGCACCTCGCGCTGGCGGCGAGCGCGGCGCACGAGGCGCCGGTCATGGTGCCCAACTTCGTCGCCCGACTCGCCGAGCAGCCGCGCGCGGGGCCCACGCGGCCGGGGACGCCGCGGCTCATGCTCGTGCCGCAGGAGAGCCACGCCGAGCACTGTTGGGCGGTGGCCGTGACGGGCGCGCTCCTCGCGCCGGCGTACGGCGCCGACGCCCCGACCGTGTTCCTCGCCGGCCTCGCGCACCACCTGCCCAACGCGTCGCTCCCCGACGCCGGCGACGCGGCCGACGTGGCGCTCGCCGGCGCGCTCGACGACCTCGTGCCGGCGCTGCGCGAGCGGGCCTTGTGCGAGCTGCCCGCGGGCCCGCGCGCGGCCGTCGAGGCCGCGCTCGCCGTCCCCCCCGCCACCCACACCCCCGACGCCCGCGCCTTCCACGCCGCGGACGCGCTCGACCGGGTGCTGGAGATGGAGTGGTTCGCGCGCCAGGCGGCGTTTACGCTCGACGACGCGTTAGGCGAGCGCCCGGGGGCGTTCAACATCCTGCACCCGGGGCCCCACCAGGCGGTCGAGCGGGCGCTGTTGGGCGCGGCGGGGCTGCTGGGGCGTGGCGGTGGGTGACGCCCCCGTGGGCTGGGCGCTCGTGGGCTGCGGGTGGGTGGCGCGGGACTACGTGGCGCCGGCCATCGCGGCGAGCGGGAACGGCCGCCTCGTCGCCCTCTGCGACCGCGACCCGGCGGCGCTGGCCCGCGTGGGCGCCGTCGCGCCGTCGGCGGCGCGCTACCCGGACCTGGCCGGGTGCCTCGCCGACCCGGCGGTGGAGGCGGTGTACGTCGCCACGCCCAACAGCAGCCACGCCGCCGTGGTGCGCGCGGCCGCCGCGGCCGGCAAGCCCGTGCTGTGCGAGAAGCCGATGGCCCCCACCGCCGCCGAGGCCGAGCGGATGGTGGCGGCGTGCGAGGCGGCCGGCGTGCTGTACGCGACGGCGTTCGACCAGCGCTGGCACGGCGCCCACCGCGCGCTCCGGCGGCTGGTGGCCGAGGGCGCGTTAGGCACCGTGACCTGCGTCCGGGTGCACTACGCCTGCTGGACCCCGCCCGACTGGCAGCCCGCCGAGTACGCGCACGACAACTGGCGCGTCGACCCGGCGCGGGCGGGCGGCGGCGCCATGATCGACCTCGCGCCGCACGGGCTGGACCTCGTGCAGATGCTGCTCGACGAGCCCGTCGAGGCGGTGGCGTGCCTGCTGCAGCGCCGCGTCTTCGACTACCCGGTGGACGACGGCGCGGTGATCTCGGCGCGCACGGCGTCCGGCGTGCTCGTCTCGCACACCGTGGCCTACAACCGCCCCGACGTCTTCCCACGGCGCGAGCTGGAGGTGGTCGGCGACCGCGGGCGCGCGCTCGCGGTGAACACGATGGGGCAGACGCCGGGCGGTCGCCTCACGCTCACGGGCCTCGACGGCGTCGAGCGCCCCGTGGACTTCTCGGCCGACGACCCGAGCCCGTTCGCGGCGCAGGTGGCGGCGTTCGCCGGGTGCGTGCGGGCGGGCGCGCCGTTCCCCTTCCCGCCAGCGCGGGACCTGCACACGATGCGGCTGGTGGAGGCGTGCGGGCGCGAGGCGATGGCGCGGGTGGAGGCGCCTAACGGGTGGGCGCTGGAGACGGTGGGCGCGTGAGGCAGTCGCGGGGAACGCGCGCACTTGGCGGCCCTGTCGTCCCGAGCGCAGCGAGGGACCTACCGGCCCCGGCGACGGGGGGAGCCCGTGACCGCGGGCCCGTTCGCTCGGCGAGTAGGTCCCTCGCTGCGCTCGGGACGACAGGCGGATCCTAACGCACCATGCTCGACCACTTCGCCTGCGAGCACTGCGGCTTCTGGCAGCGCCACTTCGCCCCCGGCGCCTGCCCGGTGTGCGAGGACTTCCGCCACCCGCTCCCGCCTAACGGCTGGCGCTTTGCGCGTGCCGGGGCTGTCGCCGAGCGCACGCGGTGCCGGGCGGAGGAGGTGCTGCCTGGGCTGCTCATGGTCACCGCCGACCCGCCGTTAGGCATCGGCCCGGCCGGCTACGTCCTCCGCACCCCGCGCGGCAACGTCGCCTTCGAGGGGTGCGGCTGGTACGACGACCGCGCGCTCGACGCGGTCGCCGCGTTCGGCGGGGTGCGCTGGGCGTCGGCGTCGCACCCGCACGTCTACGGCGCGCTCTGGCGCCTGTGCGAGCGGTTCGGCGCCGAGCTGGTGCTGCACCAGGCCGACCTGCCGTTCGGCCAGGCGCTCCCGGTGGCGTGGGCGTTCGACGACCGCGCGGAGCTGGCGCCCGGCGTCACGCTCGTGCACACCGGCGGCCACACGCCGGGCCACACCGTGCTCGACTGGACGCCCGCGGGCGGCGCCCCCGCGCGCACGCTGTTCTGCGGCGACGCGCTCAAGTACACCGTCGACCCCGCGGGCGGCGCGACCACCGTGAGCACGCACCTCGCCTTCGACGCCGACCTCCCGCTCACCACCGCCATGGCGCGGCGCTACCGCGAGACGATCGCGCCGATTGACGCGCGCGTGGTGGTCACGCCGTGGGAGGTGGTGACCGACGGCGCGATGGCCGCGGCGCGCGCGTTGCTCGACCTCCAGCTCGCGGGCCGGCCGTTCACGGACCGCCTCGTGTTAGGCGCGGGCGGCGTGCCGACCGGCGAGCGGGTGCCGGAGCGGGCGTGGCGGGCGCGGCACGGGGCGGGGCGGGTGGTGGAGGTCGACGCCTGAGCTGAGATCGGGGCGCAACGCGCACGATCACACAACGAGCTGTCATCCTGAGCGCAGCGAAGGATCTCGCCCGCGCCGGCGAGGGGGCGTGACGCGAAGGCTGTGGTCGGCCCGGCGTGACCGATCTCCGCACCCCGTCCAGAAGATCCTTCGCTGCGCTCAGGATGACAGCCGCCGCGACCGCCGCCCCTCGCCGTCCACTCCGAACGACGTCATGACCGACACCCCCGACTCCCCCCTCGCCCGCGCCGCCTCGCGCTACCGCGCCGCCGTGCCCGCCGGCTTCGAGACGTACGAGTTCCCGCTCCACGCCCTCGACCGGCTGGGCGTCCCCGTCTACTACGCCGCCGCCTTCGCGCCCGACGGCGCCGCGCTCTCGGGCGTCGGCTACGGCGACACCGACCTGCTCGCCCGCGCCTCGGCGTTGGGCGAGATGACCGAGACCGTCAGCACCTACCGGCAGTTCCGTGCCCTCCCCCGCACGCGCGCGAGCTTCGCCGAGCTGCGGCGCCGCGGCACGCCCGCGCTCGACCCGCTGCGGTGCCGGCTCCCGGTCGGGACGGACTACACCGAGGACCGCCCGCTAGAGTGGGTGGAGGCGCGACGGTGGGGCGACGACGGCGAGCGGCAGCTCGTCCCGCTGGAGTACGCCGCGACCAACGGCGGCGACACGGGCCCGTTCGACTGGCTGTTCACGCCCATCACCAACGGCATGGGCGCGGGCGACACGCGGGAGCGCGCGATGGCGCACGGGCTCCTGGAGCTGGTGCAGCGCGACGGCAACTCGCTCAGCTACCGCGCGCTCGACCAGGGCGTCGCGCTCGACCTCGACGCCGTGCGCGACCCCGTGGTGCAGCAACTCCGCGCGACGTTGGAGCGGGAGGGCATCGCGATCCTGCCCAAGCTCGCGTCCACCGAGTTCGGGATGGCCAACGTGTACGTGGTGGGCGCCGAACGCGACCCGGCGCGCGCGCCGCACCCGGTGATGCTCACGGCGTGCGGCGAGGCCGCGCACCCGGACCGCGAGCGCGCGCTGCGCAAGGCGATGCTGGAGTTCTGCTCGAGCCGCGTGCGCAAGCGCTTCGCGCACGACCGGTGGGACGCCGTCGCGCCGGTGATGCCGGCGGGCTACCGCGCGCGCGTCGAGGCCGCGCCGCCGGGGTGGGACGACGAGCCGCGGGCGATGCGCGAGATGCGCGCGCTCATGGACGCGGGCCCGGAGGCCGTGATCGACCTGATCCGCGACCCCGTGCTCACCGCGCGCCGCCACGTCCCGTTCTCGTCGCTCCCCACCGTGGCGCCGGGGACGCTCGACGACCCGGCGGCGCTGCTGACCGACGTGGTCAGGCGCCTAACGGCCGAGGGGCTGAGCGTGTGGTACGTCGACGTGACGCCGCCGGGGTCGGCCGCGCGCGCCGTCAAGGTGCTGGTGCCGGAGCTGGAGGTGGAGGGGATGAGTTACCACCGCGTCGGGCCGCGGGGCGTGCGCCGGTTGATGGCGCGCGGCGACGGGCTGGCCGGCGTCGGCGCGCCGCCGCCGGGCGCGCGGCGCGTCCCGATGACCGCCGACGACGAGGCGCGGCTCGGCGGGCCGGCCTGGTTCCACGTCGAGGAGGCCGAGCGGCGGCTCGGGCAGCTGTACGCGCTCTACCGCGAGCCGGGCGAGCACGTGCTCGCGTTCACCGGCGACGGCGCGCCGGCGGCCGCCGCCGGCGCGGGGCGGTAGGCCGTGCCGCTCCGCTACGCCTACAACACCAACGGCACCGCCCACCACCGCCTCGACGACGCGCTCGGCCTGATCGCCGACGCGGGCTACGACGGCGTCGCGCTCACGCTCGACGTCCACCACCTCGACCCGTTCGCCCCCGACTTCCCGGCGGCCGCACGCGCCCTCGGCGCCCGGCTGCGCGCGTTAGGCCTCGGCCTGGTGGTCGAGACCGGCGCGCGCTACCTGCTCGACCCGCGGCAGAAGCACGAGCCCACCCTCGTCACCGCCGACGCGGCGGGGCGCGCGCGGCGCGTGGACTTCCTGCGGCGCTGCCTGGACGCGTGCGCCGAGTGCGGCGGCGAGACGGTGAGCTTCTGGGCCGGCGTCCCCCGCCCGGGCGTGGACCGCGGCGAGGCGTGGCGGTGGCTGATTGACGGCGTGGCCCGGGTGCTCGCGCTGGCGGCCGAGCGCGGCGTCGCGGCGTCGCTGGAGCCCGAGCCCGGGATGCTGGTCGAGACGGCCGACGACTTCTACCGCTTGCGGTCGGCGTCAGGCACGGAGGGCGCCGCGCTGCGGCTGGCGCTCGATACCGGCCACTGCCTCGTCACCGGCGACCGCGACCCCGCGCAGGCGGTGCGCGACTGCGCCGCCGACCTGGGGACGGTGGCCGTGGAGGACATGCGGCGCGGCGCGCACGAGCATTTGCCGTTCGGCGAGGGGGACATGGACACGGCGTCCGTCCTCCGCGCGCTCGCCGACGTGCGCTATGACCGGCTGGTGACCGTGGAGCTGAGCCGCGACTCGCACCGCGCGCACGAGATGGTGCCGCGGGCGCTGGCGTACCTCAAGCGGGCGGAGCGCGGGGTGTAGTCATGTCGTCCCGAGCGGAGCGAGGGACCTACTCCGCACGACGGAGGGGGCAGCCCGTTCCCGCGAGCCCGTTCGTCAGGCCAGTAGGTCCCTCGCTCCGCTCGGGACGACAGGGTGGTCCACCCGTCCCCACCACCACACCCAGCCGGACCTCCCACCTTCCGTGCGCGTCTGCTTCCTCTCCCGCCGCTACTTCCCTGCCGTGTCGGGGATGAGCGTCTACGCCGCCAACCTGCTCCGCGAGCTGGTGGCGTTGGGCCACGACGTGACCATGCTCTCCGACTACCGCGCCGACCCGGCCGGGACCGCCGTCTACGGCGGCGGGCCCCCGCCGGAGGTACCCGGCGTGCGCGTGGTGGGCGTGGAGAGTGCAGGCGAGGCCGAGGCGGCGGCTACCGGCCACGCGGACTTCGAGCGGGACCTGCGCACGCGCGTGGCGCTTGTGGAGCGGCTGCACGCCGAGCGCCCGTTCGAGTTGCTGCACGCGCAGTACGGCTACCCCACCGGCTACGCCGCGCTGGAGGCCGGGCGGCGGTTGGGCCTCCCGGTGGTGGTGAGCATCCAGGGCGGCGACGGGCACTGGGTAGGCGGGTGCTGCGGCACGCACCGGCGCGCCATGCAGGCGGTGCTCGCCGGCGCGAACGCGCTGCTCATCGGGGCACGCTCGTTCGCCGAGGAGGTCCGCGAGCACCTCGGCGCCCCCGTCCACGCCTTCACCATCGTGCCCGGCGCGGTGGACACCGGCCGCTTCCGCCCGCGCGCCGGCTGGGCGCCCGGCGCCTGGCGCGACCCCGCCGCGCCCACGCTCCTCTACCACGGCCGCGTCGACCGCCGGAAGGGCGCGCTCGACCTGCTCGACGCCTTCGCTCGGCTGTTAGGCAGCGCCGCCGACCCGGCGCACGCGGCGGCGCGCCTCGTGGTGTCGGGGATCGGGCCAGACTCGCAGGCGGTGGCGGCGCGGGTGGCCGAGCTGGGCCTCACCGAGCGCGTGGACCTCCCCGGCCCCGCGGCGTACGCCGACGTGCCGGCCGTCTACCACCGCGGCGACGTGTTCGTCTCGCCCACGTACGCCGAGGGATTCAGCAACACCATCCTCGAGGCGATGGCGAGCGGGCTCGTGTGTGTGAGCACGCGCAGCGTGGGCGTGGTGGACTGCCTGCGCGACGGCGAGAACGGCCTGCTCTTGGCGCCCGGCGACGTGCCCGCCCTCGCCGACGCGTTAGGCCGCGCCCTCGCCGACCACGCCCTCCGCGCCCGCCTGGCCGCCGCCGCGTTGGCGGAGGTGCGCGCGACGTACGCCTGGCCCGTCGTCGCCCGCCAGATCGACGGCGTCTACCGCGGCGTGCTCGGCACGGTCCCGCGGGGCGCGTGGGCCTGGGACGACGCGGTCGAGCCGTGCCGCTTTCGGGCGGCGCCGCACCTGTTGTAGGCGTGGCGACACCTCATGTCATCCTGAGCGCAGCGAAAGATCTTGCGCGTGCCGGCGAGGGGTTCCGAGTGCGGGCCCCGGATCGGCCCGGCGTCCCCCCGCCCCCGCACCCCGGCCGGAAGATCCTTCGCTGCGCTCAGGATGACATCCGTTGCTTGGGCCCGCCGCGTTCCGTCCCCCCATGCCCGCCGCCCTCTTCCTCTCCCCCCACCTCGACGACGTCGCCTTTAGCTGCGGCGCCGCCGTCGCCGCGCTCGCCCGCGCGGGGTGGGACGCGCACCTCGTCACCGTGTTCACCCGCTCGGTCCCCGACCCGCGCGGCTTCGCGCTGGCGTGCCAGACGAGCAAGGGCCTCGCCCCCGACGTCGACTACATGGCGCTCCGGCGCGCGGAGGACGCCGCCGCCGCGTGCGCGTTAGGCGTGGCGTCCGCCCGCTGGCTGGACCACGCCGAGGCGCCGCACCGCGGGTACGACAGCGCGCCGGCCCTGTTCGCCGGCGTGCACGCGGGCGACGCCGACGCGTGGCGACCGGTGGCCGCCGACGTCGCCGCGCTCGCCGGCGCGCTCGACCCGGCGCTCGTGTTCGCCCCGCAGGCCATCGGCGGGCACGTCGACCACCGGCACGTCGTGACGGCCGTGGCGCACGTGGCCGCCGCGCGCGCCGCCGCCGGCCGCCCGCTCGCCGTCGCGTGGTACCGCGACACCCCCTACATCATCCGCCACCCCGGCGCCGCACCGCCCGCCCCGCTCCCCGACCCCGGCGCCCCGTTAGGCGAGCTCGCCCTCCCCGCCGACGCGGCGGCGCTGGCCGCCAAGCTCGACGCGTGCGCGGCCTACGCCTCGCAGCTCGGCTTCCAGTTCGGCGGCGAGCCCGCCATGCGCGCCGCGCTCACCGCGCTCGCGGACGACGAGGGCGCGCGGGCCGGCGTGGGGGCGCCGGCCGAGGTCGTCGCCGCCGGGGCGCGTGCGCTCGGCATCCTGCGCGGGGTGCCGGGGCTCGGCGCGGGCGACGGGCCGGCCAAGGGCATCGGACGGGATTCACGGGATTGACGGGATCATTGGCCTAACGTTCGGGCGGGTCCGTCTCGCCCGGACGCGGATCCGATCATCCCGTCAATCCCGTGAATCCCGTCCAGGCGGTTGCCGTTGCCCGCCCCCGCGTCGCCACCGTGCCACGAGGTCCCGCGCCGCCGCGTCCCACGTCGGGTGCGCGAACGCGAACCCCGACGCCAGCAGCCGCCCCGGCACCACGCGCCGGCTCTTGAGGATCAGCTCGGTCTCGGTGCGCAGCGCGAGCGCCCCGACCTCCAGCATCCACCGCGACGCCGGCAGCCCCACCGGCGCCCCCCACGCCCGCCGCAGCGCCCGCATGAACTCGGCGTTCGGCACCGGCCCCGGCGCGGCCACGTTGACCGGGCCCGCGAGGTCGTCGCGCGCGATCAGCCACCGTACCGCGGCCACGGCGTCGTCGCCGTGCACCCACGACACGTACTGCCGCCCGTCCCCCGCCGTGCCGCCGAGGCCGAAGCGGACCAGCCGCAGCAGCACGTCGAACACCCCGCCGCGGTCGGGGCTCATCACCATCGCGGCGCGGAGGATCACGCGGCGCGTCACCGGCAGGTCCGCCTCCATCGTCGCCGCCTCCCAGGCCCGCGCCACCTCCAGGCTGAACCGCCACGTGTCCGGGAGCCCCGGCTCGGCGCCGCCCAACACCCCGGACGCCTCGTCGTTAGGCGCGTCGTAGCGGTGGGCGTAGATGGTGGCGGTGCCGGCCTGCAGCCACACCCGCGGCGGGCGCGCGGCGGCCGCGACGGCCCGCCCCACCGCCCGCGTCGAGTCGACGCGCGAGGCCAGGATCTCGCGGCGGTTGCGGGCGTCGTAGCGGCAGTCGACGCTGCGGCCGGCGAGGTTGATGACCGCGTCGGCGCCCTCCAGTTCGGCGGCCCACGCGCCCACCGTCCGCGCGTCCCACGCCGCCACGCGCCACGGGACGGCGCCCGGGTCGGGGCGGCGGCTCAGCACCACCACGTCGTCGCCCGCGGCGTGGAAGGCGCGGGCGAGCAGGGTGCCGACCTGGCCGGTCCCCCCGGGGATGACGATGCGCATGGCGGGCGAAGGGAGGGCGAAGGCAGGGCGAACGAAGCGACTCAGGCCGCCCGGCGGGCGACGGCCGCGCGGAGGGCGGCGCCGAGGGCCACGCCCAGCGCCGCCGCGACCACGCCGAGCGTCAGGCTGCCGAGCGTGTAGGCGAGCGCGCGGGCCGGCCGGCCGGCGGCCGCCAGCCCCACCCCCTCCACCGCGACTGTGGAGAAGGTCGTGAAGCCGCCGCACAGCCCCGTGCCGAGCAACAGCCGCACCCCCGCGCTCGCCGGGGCCACGCCGACCAGCACGCCGAGCGCGAAGGCGCCGAGCCCGTTGACGGCGAGCGTCGCCCAGGGGACGGCGCCGGCGGCCGGGTCGGCGGGCCAGGCCGCGGCGGCCAGGGCGCGCAACACCGAGCCGGCCGCGCCCCCGAGGGCCACCAGCGCCATCCCCGCCGCGCTCACACCGCGCTCACGCCGCGCACTGGCCGCCGGTCCGCATGCGCCCAAGCTAGCCCGGCCGAGGGACGGGCTGCGGGCCCGGCCGCGGGCCGGTGAACCCGCCGCGACCGGCCGGGTAGTGTCCCCGGCAGCGGGGTCGGCCCGCGCGTGCCGACACTCCCCCGCGTCCCGCCCGCCGCCCGCGGCCCTCCCCGGCCCGTCGGGGCGCGGCTAAGCTACAGGGTTCTCCCCGACCGGCCCGCCCGACTGGCGCGGCCGGCCCCCTCCTCCCGTCGCACCGATGCGGTTCCCAACCCCGACGCCCTTCCGGGCCGCCGTCGCGCTGGCCGCGTCCGTGGCGGTCGCCGGCTGCAGCAGCTTCTTCACCGGCATCCCCGACGTCGACCGCGTGGAGGTGAGCGTGGCCCCGCGCGTCGTCAACGTGAACCAGAGCGGCACCGCCGTGGGCATCGCCTACAACGGCAACCGCGTGGTCACCAGCGACAAGCGCCGGATCACGTACCGCTCCGAGAACACGGCCGTGGCCACCGTGAACCCGACCACCGGGCTCATCACGGGGGTCGCGCCGGGCGTCGCGTACATCGTCGCGGACACGCGCGGCGTGAGCGGGCGCGACTCGGTGATCGTGCGCCTCGTGCCGGCGCGCTCGGTGCTGTTCGGCCAGCGCAACCCGCGCTTCCGCGTGGGCGCGACCAACACGCTCATCGCCACCCCGTTCGACTCGGTCAACGGCGTCCTGCGCGACCGCGCGGTGCAGTACCGGAGCCTCAACGAGGGCGTGCTCACCATCGCCAGCAACGGCGTCGTGACGCCGCGCGCGGTGGGGACGGCGCAGGTCATCGCCACCGTGGACAACGGGCTCGGCGGCGGCGCGAGCGTGGCCGACACCGTCACGGCCACCGTGACCGTGCCGCCCGTCGCCACGGTGCAGGTGTCGCCGAGTCAGGCCGTACTGGTGGTCGGGCAGACGCAGCAGTACACCGCCACGGTCACCGACAGCCTCAACAACGTCGTCACCGGTCGTACGATCACCTGGGTCTCGGGCGCGCCGACGCTTGTCAGCATCAGCAGCACGGGTCTCGCCACGGCGCTGGCCCCCACGTCCGGACCGATCGGCATTTCGGCGTTGGTCGACCGCATCCCGGGTGAGTCCGGGCAGGTGCCGAGCAACGTGGCTGCGCTCTCCGTGACGCCGCCGGCCTCGGCCACGACCACGAGCAACCAGGCCAGCGTCAACCTCAAGCTCACCGCCCCCGGCCCGGCGACGGTCGTGCTCGCCGTGGGCGCGCGCGACGCGAACGGCGCGACCATCGTCGGCCGCGCCATCCGCGCCAGCGGGTTCGACCCCAACGTGGTGCAGGTGACGTTCAGCAACGACTTCTCGCAGGCGTTCGTCCAGGCGCGCACCGCGGGCACCACGACCGTGACCTTCCAGGCCCGTGACGCCGCCAACCAGGCCGACCAGGGCACGCCGGTGAACGTGACCGTGACCGTCGCGCCGTAGCGCCGCGGGTAGCGCCCCGCGTAGCGCCGCACCGCTTCTTGCGGGGTATCAGGTGCCATGCCTGATACCCCGAGCAAGTCCCCCCGCGCCGCGCGGCCGTCCTTCCTGCGCGGGCTGTTCGCCGGGCAGATCCACGACGCCCTGCTCTTCCCTTACCCGGAGCCGCTGGAGCGGCGCGACCCGGGCGAGGCGGCCACCGTCCGCCGCCTCCTGCGCGCCCTCGACGAGATGCGCGCCGGCGGCCTCATCGACAGCGCCCGCTTCGACGAGGAGGAGGCGATCCCGGACGCGACGCTCACCGCGCTCGGCCAGGCCGGCGTCCTCGGCATCACCGTCCCCCGCGAGTACGGCGGGCTCGGGCTGAGCAACACCGGCTACGCCCGCGTCTTCGGCGCCGTGGCGGCCATGGACCCGTCGTTAGGCGTGGTCGTGGGCGTGCACGCGGGGCTCGGCTGCAAGCCGCTCGTCCTCTTCGGCACCGACGCGCAGAAGGCCCGCTACCTCCCCGACATGGCCCGCGGCGCCATCTACGCCGCCTACGCGCTCACCGAGCCCGAGACCGGGAGCGACGCCCAGCACATCGTCACCCGCGCCGAGCGCGTCGAGGGGGGGTGGGCCATCACCGGGCGCAAGCACTGGATCGGCCTCGCCCACCGCGCCGAGGTCATCACCGTGTTCGCGCAGACCCCCACCACGGGGCGCGACGGGCGGCCCACGCAGAAGCCCACGGCGTTCATCGTCCGACCGTCCACGCCGGGGTTCCGCGTGGTGGGCACGGTGCGCAAGATGGGGATCCGCGGCAGCACGCAGGCCGAGCTGGAGTTCACGCGCATGGTCGTCCCCGACGACCACGTGCTCGGCGAGGTCGGGCGCGGCTTCCAGATCGCCGTCAACACCCTCAACGCCGGCCGCCTGTCGCTCGCCGCGGGGTGCGGGCAGAGCACCAAGGCGGTGGTGGGCGAGACGGCGCGTTACGCCGAGCAGCGCGTGCAGTTCGGCGCGCCGCTCGCCAGCTTCGAGATCACGCAGCGCAAGCTCGCGGGCAACGCCGCCGACGCCTACGCGTGCGACGCGATGGTCGGCCACCTCTCGGCCGCCCTCGACGACCCGACCGTCGACGCGGCGCTGGAGGCGGCGGCGGCCAAGGTGTTCGCCTCGGAGCTGGTGTGGCGCGCCACCGACGACCTGGTGCAGGTGGCCGGCGGGCGCGGCTACGTGAAGCCGTACCCGTACGAGCGGATGCTCCGCGACGCGCGCATCAACCGCATCTTCGAGGGCGCCAACGACGTGCTGCGCGTGTTCGTCGCGCTCAACGGCGTGCAGGGCCCCGCCGAGCGGCTGCGCGAGGTGGGCGCCGCGCTCAAGGACCCGGTGCACCAGTTCAACGTGGTGGCCGGCTACGCCACGGAGCGCGTGCGCACCGCGCTCGGCGGCCAGGTGGACGGGGTGGACGTCGAGCTGCACCCGCGGCTCCGCGCCCACAAGCGCTACCTGGAGAAGCACGTCGCCGAGCTGCGCGCGGCCACGGAGGCCGCGGTCACGCGCCACCGCAAGAAGCTCGTCGAGCGGCAGTTCGTGGTGGAGCGGCTGGCGAACATGGCGATCGAGCTGTACGCCCGGGCGTGCACGGTCGCGCGCACGCAGCGGCTGCTGGAAGAGCGCGGCGAGCGCGGCTGCGGGCACGAGCTGGCGCTCTGCGACCTGTTCTGCGTGGAGAGCGGCCAGCGCTTCCGGCAGCAGCGCGCGCTGTTAGGCGGGCGGTCGGAGACGGTGGACGACACGCGCCGCGCCGTCGCCGCCGCCGTGCGCGAGGGCGCCGGCTACACCGTCCCCGACGCCGTGCTCGACCCGCGCCCCGCGGCGCAGGTGCGGGCGGCGGAGGCGGAGTCGGCGGGGGCGCCGGACCGGCTGGGCGGCGAGGAGGCGGAGACCGCCGGGGCCGGCGCGGGCGCGGTGGGGCGGAACTAGCTCGTCCGGGCCGCGGCGGCCGGTGGGCCGGTCAGAAGCGCCCGCTGACCGCCAGGCCTACGCCGCGCCCTACGCCAGCCCCTGCCCTGGTCGGCACGGGCACGAGCGGCAGCATGCGGAGCGAGGCCCGGCCCGTCGCACCGGTCGCGCCCGTCGCGTCGGTGGTGCGGACCGGCAGCCACGCCAACTCCCACCGGAGTGGGCGGGCATTGTGGCCGGCGATCGCGCCGATCCCCGCCCCGACGCCCGTGAGCAGCACGGCGCTGAAGCCGGCCGCCGCCGACGCCAGGCCGCAGAAGAAGCCGTTGTCGCGCACACAGCGCCGATCCTCGCGCACCGCGAGCGGGATCAACACGGCGCTCGGGGCCAGCCCGACGAGCGCCCCGATGCGAGCGCCGCGGGCCGCGTCACCGCTCGTGGCCCGGCGGCGCACCTCGACGCGCTGCACCGAGGCCAGCGGCACGCGCGTCTGCGCCTGGCCGTCGGCGTCGCGCACCACGAGTGGGTCGCCCCACGGGGCGTCGAGCGTGACGGGCCGTCCGGCGATGGGAAGGCCGGGCGCGGTGAGCCGGAGTAGGGCGCCGCTGTCAGCCGGGGCCGGCGGCGGGGTGGACTGCGCACCGGCCGCGCGCGCCGTGAGGGCGACGACGAGCAGCGCGCGCGATCCCGGCCGCGCGTGGGGGGACGAGGTGGACGTCACGCGCGGACCCTACCGCCCGTACCGGGGCACCGCAACGGCGGCCTGCCGGCCCGTCGCCCGACCCTTGCGCAATCGTGACCGGCGCGGGCGTGCACGCGGCCGCCGGACGCGCGACCCTTGCACGGCCCGCCCCGTCCTCGCCCCCTCGCCGCCGCGCACATGCCCGCCACCCGCCCCGGTCCCCGCCCCGCGCCGTCGCGGCGACGCCTTGCCCTCGCCCTCGCCACGGCAGCGGCGCTCGCCGGCGTCGCCGCGGCGGCGCCGTCCGGGGTCCAAGCCCCCACCCTCACCGGGGCGCCGCCGATCGTCATCGGCCACCGCGGGGCCTCGGGCTACCGGCCGGAGCACACGCTCGAGAGCTACCGCGTGGCCATCCGGCAGGGCGCCGACTTCGTGGAGCCGGACCTCGTGCTGACCCGCGACGGCGTCCCCATCGCGCGCCACGAGCCGCTCCTCGGCGCGACGGCGGTGGGCGGCGTCGCGCTGCCGCGGGTCAACGAGCTCACCACGACCAACATCTTCGCCCACCCGGAGTTCGCCGGGCGGCTGCGCACGCGGCTGCTCGACGGGGTGGCCATCACCGGGTTCTGGTCGGACGACTTCACGCTGGCCGAGGTGAAGACGCTGCGGGCGCGCGAGCGCATCCCGGCCCTGCGCCCCGGCAACACCGCGCACGACGACCGCGAGCCGATCCCGACGCTCCAGGAGGTGATCGCCCTGGTCGCGGAGCAGCGCGCCGTCACCGGCCGCCCGATCGGCATCTACCCCGAGCTCAAGCACCCCACCTTCTTCGCCGAGCACGCGCGGCAGCGCACGGGCGGCGCGCGGTTCGAGGACACGGTGCTCGCGGCGCTCCACGCGGCGTACGGCAACCGCGCCGACGCGCCGGTGTTCGTGCAGTCGTTCGAGGTGGCCCCGCTGCGCTCCCTGCGCCCGCGCACGCGGCTGCGGCTGGTCCAGCTCCTCGGCCCGGCGTCGACACGCCCCTACGACTTCGTGCGCGCGGGCGACGCGCGCACCTACGGCGACCTGCTGACGCCCGCCGGCCTCACGGCCGTGCGCGGCTGGGCCGACGCCATCGCCCCCGCGCGCGACCTCGTCATCCCGCGCCCCAACAACGTGCTCGGCGCCGCGACCACGCTCGTGGCCGACGCGCACCGGGCCGGCCTGCTCGTCCACCCGTACACCTTCCGCGCCGAGAACGCGTTCCTCTCGGCCGACTACCGCCGCGGCGCCGACTCCACCGCCCCCGGCGACTACGAGGCCGAGACGCGGCGATTCCTGGCCCTCGGCATCGACGGGTTCTTCACCGACCAGCCGGATCGGGGGGCGCGGCTGGTCGCGCTCGGGCCCCCGCCGAGAGGGGGCAGGCTCCGGGGCGGGCTCGGCGGAACGGGACGGGTGGCGGGTATGGCGCGACGGTGAGGGCGTAACGGGGACGGCGCCGGGCGCGGCCACGCCGCGCCCGGCGCCGTCCCCGCCTACCCGTTAGGCTGGCCGTCGGAGCTGCCGGCGGCCGATCCCCCCGATGAGCAGCCCGCCCCCGACCAGCCACAGCGCCGAGGGTTCCGGGACGACCGCCGCCGGCCCGGCCGCCACGAACCCGCCGACGGTGGGGAACGTCGGGTCCGTCGCGCTCGGCTGCGCGGCCACCTCCACCTCCAGGGCGATAATGTCGCCCGCCGAGACGAAGCCGAGGAACGTCGTCACCGCGGGGTCGACCAGCGTGCGCGTCGTCGTGCCGCCGGCGTTGGTGGCGCGGAGCGTGATCGTCGCGGCGGGGCGCGCGGCCCCGGCCAGATCGGTGCCGAAGAAGAAGCCGCCCACCCCGCGCACGCCGGGGCCGAAGCCGCTGAAGGTGAGCACGTCGGTGGCCGTGTTGGCCGTCAGCCAGCCGTCGGGGCCCTGGCCGGCGCCGAACAGCTCCGTCGTGCTCGCCGCGACCGTGTAGGCGAACGGGCCGGCCGCGCGGGCGAGGGGCGTGGCGAGCGGGCCCTGCGCGAGGTCATCGAAGGTGTCGGTGCCGGCGCCCGACGTGGCGGCCAGGAAGGCCGCCAGGTCGGTGTAGACGGCGAACTGCGCGCGGGCGGCGGCGGGGAGCGCCGGCAGGGCGAGCGCGGCGGCCAGGGCGGCCGCGGCGCGGAGGCGGGGGAGCGTCGGGGGCGTCATGGGGCCTCAGAAGGCGGTGCAGGTGAGCGTGCCGCGCCGCAGCGCGAAGCCGCCGGTGTTGCCGTCGTCTGCCCAAAGCGCCGGGCGGCGGTTGTTCACGCACTCGGCGAGCGGGGCGAACGTGAAGCCCTCGTTGTTCAGGTTGGGCATCCCGGCGGGGCGCTCGAACCGCTGCGCCACCACGAACCGGCCGCGCGTGGGCGAGCCCGCGGCCTGGTCGATGCGGAGCACCGCGGTGCGCCCCTGGCAGGTATCGTCGCACACCGTCCAGAACTGGCCGAGCTGCGCGTCGAACTGCACGTCCATCACCGCGCTGAAGCCGCTGGCGAAGGTGGCCACGCGGGTGAAGCCGCCGGTCGCGTGGTCGAGCGCGTAGCCGTATACCTGCCCCGTCGCCTCGACGCCGACGAAGAACACGCCGCCGCCGTTGTTGGGGTAGTTGGCCGGGTCGTAGGGCGCGTTGCGGCTCTCGTCCACGAACCCGCGGGCGACGAGGAAGGCGTCGGGCACCCGGGTGATCGCCTCCAGGCCCAGGTTCGCGCCGTTCGGCGGCAGGTCGGCCGTGAGGTTCCACTCGCGCTGCGCCACGAGCGTCGGCCCGGCCTCGGTGGCGACGTCGTAGCGCAGGATGCTGTTCCGGCTCACGCCGCTGGCCGCGTTGTTCCGCTCGGCGGCCACGTACGCCGCCCCGCCCACTACCGTGACCCCCTCGGCGTCCACGTCCCCGGCGCCGTTGGGGTAGCGGAGCGCCTTGCCGTTGGCCCACGTGCGCGTGGCCCGCGGCGTCCACGTCCCGTTCACCTGGATGAGGCGGAAGAGCGTGCCGGGGCCGTTCTTGACGGCCCACACCACGCCCCCGGCCTGCCCGGCGAGCGGCTGGGCGAAAAGCCCGCTCATGTTGCCGCCGAGCACGTTCGCGGGGTCGGCCGTGCTCACCGCGGCGTCGCCCGGCCAGACGGAGGCGCTGGGGGGCGGGGTGCAGTTGTTGGCCGCGCCCTTGGTGGCCGCCGCGGTGGTGGCGAAGGCGCCCGTGCCGTCCGGGCAGCGGCCGTAGGTGGTGCTCGCGTGCGCCGTCCACGCGTAGCTGTCCACCAGGGCCACGCCGCCGGGGGCGAACAGCCGCGCCGCGTCGTCCGCCCCGAGCCCGAAGCCGAACTGCGCCTCGTCCAGCACCAGGAAGCCGCCGGCGGCGATCGTGGTGCCGGCGGGCAGCGTGTAGCCGCGCGTGTCGTCGTTGTCGCGGAAGACGTAGCCGCCGAGGTCCACCGCCGTCGTGCCGGTGTTCACGAGCTCCACCCAGTCGCCCGGGGCGCCCTGGTTCGACTCGACCTCGTTGACCTTGATGGCGGCCGACGCGCCTGGGCAGGCGTTGGCCGCGCCCTTGGTGGGCGCCGTCGTGGTGACGAACGCGCCGGCGCCGTCGGGGCAGCGGCCGTACGTCGTGCTCGCGTGCGCCGTCCAGGTGTAGCCGTCCACGAGGGTGGTGCCGCCCGGCCGGTAAAGCCGCGCGGCGTCGGACCCGCCGAGGCCGAACCCGAACTGCGCCTCGTCGAGGACGAGGTAGCCGTTGGGCGGGATGGTGGTCCCCGCCGGGATGGTGTAGCCCGCGGCGTCGTTGTTGTCGCGGAAGACGTAGCCGCCCACGTCGAGCGGCGCGGCCGACGGGTTGTAGAGCTCCACCCAGTCGCCCGGCGTGCCGCCGCTCGACTCGACCTCGTTGATGCGCACCGGCACGGCGCAGTCGTTGGCCGCGCCCTTGGTGACGAGCGTGGTCGTGGCGAACGCGCCCGTGCCGTCGGGGCAGCGGCCGTACGTGGTGGCGGCGTGCGCCGTCCACGTGTAGCTGTCGATGAGCGTCGTGCCGTCGGGCGCGAACAGGCGCGCCGCGTCGGAGGCGCCGAGCCCGAAGTTGAACTGCGCCTCGTCGAGCACGAGGAAGCCGCCGGCGGGGATCACGGTGCCGGCGGGGAGCGTGTAGGGCACGCGCGCGTTGTCGTTGTCGCGGAACTGGTAGCCCGAGAGGTCGAGGGGCGCGGCGCCGGTGTTCACCAGCTCGACCCAGTCCCCCGGGACCCCGCCGTTGGACTCGACCTCGTTGACGCGGACGGCCGCCGCGGCCTCGGCGGGGGTGGCGGCCGGGCGCGCGCCGGGCGTCAGCGGGGTGGCGACGCGGTCGGGCGCGCAGCCGGCGAGCGCGGCCGCCGCCAGGAGGGCGGCCAGCGCGAAACGGAACCTGCAGGGCACGGCGACTCCTGGGGTGGGGGGCGGAACGCACGACGCCGGCGCGCGGGGGCGCGCCGGCGTCGGCGAAGTAGCCGGCCGCCCGTCACGGGGCGTCCTCGGTCGGGTCGCGGGTGTGTCACGGCCGGGGGGCGCGCACCCCCCCCGGGCGTTGCCCGCCCCGCGCGCGGCTCGGGTGCGACGCCGCTCAGTACTCCGTCGCATAGTTCGCCACCTTGAACCGCCCGCCGTGCTCCACCACCACGCCGAACAGCCGCGCGCGCAGCGTGTCGCCCTGCGCGCCGGCCGCCGTCACCCGGCAGCCGCGCCAGAGCCGCGCCGCGCCCGAGGGCTCGGGCGTGGGGTCGCACGCCACGCCGACGAGGGTGCGGCGCGCGCCGCCGGCCTTCTGCACCAGCCGGTGCAGCGCGGTGAGCCCGCCGCCGCGCTGCACCTGCAGCCAGACGAGGCCCGGCGGCTGGCGGAACGGCGGGCGCGTGTAGCGCGAGTCCGGGTAGACCAGCCACGCGAACTCCGCGCGCGTAAGCGCCAGCCGCGCCAGCGCCGCAGTGTCGCGCCGCGCGAGCGCGCCCAACACCCGCTCCGCCAGCGCCTCGCGCGACGGGGCCGCGCCGGCGAGGCCGGCCACCGGGGCGAGTCCCGCGCGGAAGGCCGCGAGCTCCTCCTCGACCGAGCGCGCCGAGTCGACCACGTAGCCGGCCCGCCCCCGCCCCGCCGTGTCCGCGAGCACGCGGGCGACGGTGGAGTCCGGGGCGGGGGTGGAGACCACCACCACCGTGTCCCGGGGCGGCGCGGCGGCCGCGCCGTCGCGCGCTGCGCCGCCGCAGGCCGCGGCGGCGACCGTCAGCGCGACCCCCGCAACGACCGCGCGGGCCGCCGACGTTCCGGCGGCCCGCGCGGCGTGAGGTCGGGGGCGGTGGCGGGGGCGGCTCAGTTCTGCGCGTACCGCGTCCACCCCGCCCACCACTTGGGCCCGCCCGGCTGCGCGGCGCCGACGAACGGCGTGCCGGCCACGGTGCCGTTCCCCGAGGCCAGCGCGCGCGTCGTGGCCGCGGCCAGCTTGCCGGTGAAGGTGGCGAGCCCGCCCGACGCGAGCGCCGAGCCCGCGGCCGGCGCCCAGTCGAAGGCCGCGGCCGTGGTCTGCGCGTTCACCGTGGCGGGGAAGGCCGTGAACAGCGATGCCGTCCCGCCCGACGCGGCCACGAGCGCGTTGCCGCCGAGATCGAACGTGTTCTGCACGTTGCTGCCGCCGGTCTGGAACACCGCCGAGTTCTCGGCGAACACCACGTTCCGCACGGCCAGGTCCGCGATGGCGAGGTCCGGCGTGGCGGCGCCGCCGGCGCGCTGCGTGTACGTCTCGGCGTCGCGCACCGACACGCCGCCGCGCGGCCAGCGCGCCACCACGCCGTTCACGTAGTAGCCGCCGGTACCGCGGCGGAGCATCATGCCGATGCCGCCGCTCGCGCCGCTCGACGCCGTGCTCCCGGTGCCGATGAGCGTGAAGTTGGCCACCACCGGCACGGTGAGCGGCGTCGCGTTGAAGCCGTTGGTGCAGCCCGTGCCGTTGCAGCCGTCGTTCTCGATCCCCTGCGGGTCCGCCGACGGCTGGCCGGCGCCGTCGCGCTGCTGCAGTACCGTGCTCTGGAAGGCGATCAGGTACTGCAGGCGCCCGGAGTACCCCTCGCTCATGTCGAAGTGGTCGTCGCCGCTCTCGTAGCTCACGAGCCGGTCGCCGTCCACGTTGCCGCCGAACCACTCGAACGAGTCGTCGAGCCCGGCCAGCGTCTGCAGGTAGGAGAGCTGCGTGTTCTGGCCGACGGCGCCGAAGGTGAACGAGTTGAGCTCCTGGTTGAGCGCCGGCGCGTAGCCCGCGAACTCGACGCGCACGTAGCGCAGCACGCCGCTGTTGTCGACGTTGTTGGTGCCGCCGCTGTAGGTCACGCGGTAGTTGGTGCCCGGCGCCGTGCCGGTCACCGTGCCCGTGCCCTCGATCTCGATGTCGCCGGTGCGGTTGACGAGCCCGTTGCCGATGATCACGAGCCCGCCCCAGTCGCCGGGGCGGCGCGAGCCGGCCGGCTGCGACGACGTGAAGACGATCGGCGCGGCCTCGGTGCCCGCGGCCACGATGCGCGCGCCGCGCATGATGAACAGCGACGAGCCGAGCGCGTTGAAGTCGCCCTGGACCGTGGTGCCGGGCTGGATGGTGAGCGTCGCGCCGTTGGTCACGTGCACGAAGCCCTGCAGCCGGTAGACGGTGTCGGACGAGAAGAGGCGGTTGCTCGTGATGTCGCCGCTGACGGTCACCACGCCGCCGGTGCCGCCCTGGCTCGTGGTCGCCGTCAGCGCGTTGGTGAACGCGCTCTGCGTCCCGTTGCGCACCGCGGCGATGCGGTACGTGTACGTGGTGTTGGCGACGAGGCCGCGGTCCTCGAAGGTGTAGGCCGTGGTGCCGCTCACGGCGGGCACGTTGCCCACGCTGTCGAACGTGGCGGGCGCGGCGCCGACGCCGCGCTGGATGAGGTAGCGCGTGTCGCCGGCGCGGCCGGTGAAGCTCACGCGGATCACCGTCGAGCCGGCGATCGTGGTGGTCACGGCCGTCGGCGCGAGCGCGTCGGGGCCGGTGGGGCTCTCGTTGCTGCTGCAGGCCGCGAGCCCGGCGAGGGCGAGGCCGAGGGCGGCGGCGAGGACGCGGGACGTACGACGCGAGGGGCGCATGCGGGCGAAGGCGGGGTGGGAGCGTCGGTGACGAACGCGCCGGGGGCGGGCGCCCGGGGCGGATCCCCGGGCGGCGCGGCGGCGGCGCGACCTGCGGGGTGGCTACGGCCGGTAGGCGAACCCGACCTGGACGACGCGCCCGGCGCGGAACGCCTCGCGCGTCACGGCGCCCTGCTGCCACACGTAGCGGGCGTCGAGGAGGTTGCGGGCGTCGACGCGCGCCGACAGCCCGCCGGCACCGCCGCGCGTCCGCAGCGGGAAGAGGAAGGACAGGTCCACCACGTTGCGCGGCATCTCCATCACGTCCGGCAGCGGCAGCTCGCCGGCGGCGGCGATGCGCGAGCCCACGCGGTTGAAGAGCGCCGTGGCGCTCGCGCTGCCCTCGGCGTTGGCCCACGTGAGGCCCGTGTTCACCACGTACGGCGCCTGCCCGGTGAGCGCGCGGTTCTCGCGCTGGATCCCCTCCTGGCCGGGGCCGAGGCGGATCTCCGAGCGGATGAGCGTCAGGTTGCCGAACGCCGTCAGCCCGCGCACCGGCAGCCCCAGCCCGTCGAGCCGCTTCCGGGCCTCGAACTCCAGCCCGACGTTGGTCGCGCTGCGGGCGTTGAGGAAGGTGATGAGCGAGTTGGTGTTGCTCGGCCGGAACACCCGCTCGATCGGGTTCTGGAACCGCTTGGCGAACGCCCCCACCGACAGCACCTCGCCGGCGCTCGGGTAGAGCTCCCAGCGCGCGTCGTAGTTGTCGATCAGCGTGCGCACGAGGTCCGGGTTGCCGCGCGTGTCGACGCCGCCCAGCACCTCGCGCGTGCGGATGCCGGCCAGCTCGCGGTACTCGGGGCGCGCGAGCGTGCGCGTGGCCGACAGGCGCACCGCCTGCGCCTCCGACGGCCGGTAGTTGAGCAGCAGCGCCGGGAGCGCGTCGGTGAAGAAGCGGCGGGCCGCGCTCGTGTCGAGCGCCGTGCCCACCGCGTCCACCCGCACCCGGCTCCGCTCGGCGCGCGCGCCGGCGATCACCTGCAGCCGCGGGCCCACGGGCACCTCGGCCATCGCGTACCCCGCCGCCAGGTCGTCCGACGCCGAGTAGGCGCCGCCCTGCGCCAGCGAGCGCACCGAGAGCGACGACGAGTCGGGGGCCGTGAAGGCGCCGCCGAAGAGCTGCTCGGGGGCCAGCCCGCGCTGCGCGTCGCCGAAGATGCGGGCGAAGATCCCGTACGACCGCACGTCCGACGTGCGCGCCGTCGTGCGGCCTAACGCGCCGGCCTTGACGGTCAGCGGCCGGACGACGTTGCCGAGCTGGAGCTGGTAGTTGAGCTGCCCCTCGCCCGAGCGCTCCGAGAGCGAGGCGAAGGTGCGCACCGCGCCCTCGGGGAGCGAGTTGAGCCAGAGGAGCGAGCCGCCGGTGGCCGGCGCGCCGCCCGGCGTGGTCGCCGACGGGGCGCCGGTGGTGACGATCTGCTGGATGAACTCCGAGCGGTCGGGCTGGTCGCGGCGCACGCCGCTCATCGTCCCCGACCACGTCACGCGGCTGCGCCCCAGCTCGTGCTCGCCGGCGAGCTGCGAGCTCCAGATGGTGCGCTGCACGTAGTCCAGCCGCTGGATCTGGATGGGGAGCGCGTCGCTCTCCGACACGCCGCGCTCCACGCGCGCGTCGTTGTCGGCGGTGCGGTTGTACGTGTTGTTGAGCGACAGCCGCGAACGGGTGCCGATGAGCGTGCCGAAGTTGGCGAGGCCGCCCATCAGCACGCTCTGCCGCCCCGAGCGCCCGTCGAAGCGGTTGATCGACACCTCGTTGGACTGCCCGATGGACGGGTCGCCGGCGCGGGCGATGGCGCGGACCTCGCCGTCGCGCACCTCCTGCGTGTTGCTGTAGGTGCCCGAGAGCAGGTAGCCGAGGCGGTGCCCGAACAGCAGCGGGTCGTTGCCGCCGAGCGAGGCGCTCACGCTGCCGTTGGGCCGCGGGCGCGCGTCGCGCGCCTGCCAGACGTCGCGGAAGCTGTTGATGATGTTGTTCTTGTCGCCCTGCGAGGTGGTGGTGAGCAGCCCCGCGGCGTTGGCGATGCGCGGCACGAACCGCTCGGACCCGGCCGCCGCCATCCACTCGCCGCCCACCCCCGGCGCCGACGGGACGCCGCTGCCTAACGCGGTGTTGAAGCCGGTGCTGGTGGTGATGGCGAGGGCGCGGCGCGCCGGGAACTCGCGCGTGCGGATGTCCACCTGCGCGCCCGAGAAGTCGCCCGAGAGGTCGGGCGTGAAGGTCTTGGCCGTCGTGATGCTCTGCAGCAGCCCCGACGGGAACAGGTCGAGCGGCACGACCTTGCGCTCGGGCTCCGGGCTCGGCAGGCGCGCGCCGTTGAGCGACGTCGTGGTGTAGCGCTCGCCGAGGCCGCGCACGAAGACGTAGCGGCCGTCCTGCACGCTCACGCCGCTCACCCGCTGCACCGCCTGCGCGGCGTCGCCGTCGGGGGAGCGGGCGATCTGCTCGCTGGTGATCGCGTTGACGGTGTTGACGGCCGTGCGCTGCGCGTCGAGCGCCTGGTTCACCGACCCGCGCTCGATGGCGGCGGTGACGCGCACCTCGCTGAGCTGCACGGTCGCGGCGCCTAACGACACGTTCTGCTCCACCGCCCGCCCGGCCACCACGGCCAGCCCGGTCACGGTCTTGGGCTGGAAGCCGATCCGCCGCGCCTGCACGTCCGCCGGCCCCGCGGGCACCCCCGTGATCGTGTACCGCCCGTCCACCCCCGTCATCGTGCCGAGCCGCGTCCCCACGACCACCACGGCCACGCCCTGGAGCCCCGCGCCGGTGGCGGCCTCCACCACGCGGCCGGTGATGCGCCCGGTGCCGGCCGCGGGCTGCGCCGCGCCGGCGCCCGCCGCGCCCTGCGCGGCGGCCGGGGCCGGCGCGACGAGGCCGAGGGCGGCGGCCAGCACGGCGGCGGTCGCCGCGGACGAGACGCCAGGGGATACGACGAACGGCAGACGCCGGAAAGGATCGGACATGCAGGAAGGGGCGGGGTGCGGCGCGGCAGCGAACCCGGTTCGCGCGCGTCCGCACGTGGACCACGCCCGCAATTCCGCCGGCCGACGTGTCGCCCGGTTCACAATCGTGTCACGAACCGGCAACGGCCCGCCGCCGTGACGCCCCCCGCCCCTGCTTGTCCGCCGCCCCGCGGCGCCCGATGTTTGGCCCGTGCGGACCGTCGAGCCCCCTGCCCCGCCCCCGGCGCTCGCGCCGCCGTCGGGCGTGCGCCCGGACGCGCCCGCGACCCACCCGGCGCCCGCCGAGGCCGCGCCGCCCGCGGC
>ERZ1066119.473-NODE-473-length-28158-cov-84.703982_pt1 | contig 28158 bp, 12 predicted proteins | sample MGYA00382766_ERZ1066119 | MGnify/ENA primary metagenome ERZ1066119 (study PRJEB33369, sample SAMEA5778349) | biofilm metagenome | biome: Industrial cooling water; feature: Water cooling tower basin; material: Biofilm | place: United Arab Emirates | collected...
AGAGTGCTGAGTGGAAAGTGCTGAGTGCTGAGATAATTGAGAGTAAAGAACTGACGGGGTGACGAATAAAATTATATAAATAACAACTCAGCACTCAGAACTCAGAACTCAGCACTCTTAACTCTTAACTCTTCAAAAGCCATTGTTCGACTAATTCAGCGATAACATCACTCATTTGTCGGTCTTGAGATAATGCTGCTGCCTTCATTCTTCGATGTAACTGTTTTGGTAAATAAATAGTTGTACGAATATAGTTAGGGTCTGTACTCTTACTCTTTATGCCTAATTTGTCTTCTTCTACAATCGATGGTAACTCATCGCGTTGCTTACGACTACGCGCTGCATCAATCAAATCATCAAAACGACTACCCTTCTTTTTTTCACTCATATAGTTATTTATAGTATTCCTATCCGTTACATCCGTTCTATCCGTTGCAAATTTCTTTCCCTACTTCTACATAGCTTCTCCACGCAATTTTCGCTTTTGGGTCTTTGACTGCGTTTACTGGCACCCCCTCTAATGCTGCATCTTGAAATACCAAAAGGCGCCTTATACTCGTTCTAAATAATGGCACTCCAATACTTTCCAACGTTATACGCGCTTCTTGTCCTGCTTTATTTGGATGCGGTGGAACTAATGTTAGTAACACACGATACTTCGCTCTAACTCCTTTTAAGGCGCCAAACATTTGTAAAGTCGCTGCCATAGACATTGCATCTGGAGCTGTTGGAATAACAAGTAAATCACACCCACGCGCTAATGTTTTTAAATCACCCAGTGATGGACGTGCTGGAGTGTCTATAACTATATGCTCGTAAAGTCCTGCTAAATTTACTCCTTGTTCTTCGTCTGCGACTTTAAAAGGTAAACTACCACGATTTGACCAATCTAATGAACAACGATTTAAATCACCGTCTATTAACAACGTATCAGCTTGTGTTTGTAAATACGTTGCTAAGTGCAGTGCTGTCGTTGACTTCCCTACTCCCCCTTTAAATGCTGCTACTGTCACAATCATAAGTTTTCAGTATTTCTACGGCAAATATACCAGATTCAGCGCCTGTATGTATAGATGTTTAGACATTTAAATGCGATAAAAGTTTAAATATTAATAAAAAATTAAATTAAATTTTAATTAGTCCTTTTTTGTCAAAAAAGATTTAATTATTTATTTAGATTCTTGTCCAATACTTTGAGTGTGGAAAAAAGCGTAAATATTTGTTATGATTTTGAGACAATTCTACGAATAGACAAATATTTTATAAACCACATGACCGACTTTAGAGAAATTAAAGAATGGGAAAAAGCCCATGAGTTAACAGTTGCTGTTTATCGAGCTACACAAGAGTTTCCAGAAGTGGAAATTTTGGGTTTGACGCAGCAAATACGTTTAGCTTGTTCTGCGATTCCAATTAAAATTGCTCAGGGATATGATAGGGAAGATTATGAAGAAAAGATTAATTATTTGGAATTAGCAAGCGATAATGCTACAGAAGTTCAATACTTTCTTTTACTCAGTTACGAGTTACAAATGTTACCTATTGAAGATTATGACCGTTTGGTAAGTAAAGCTGTGGAGGTGAGAGAAGCGATAGATGAGTTAATTACAAAATTTAATAATAAATTTTAGACTGTAATATTTTTTAATAAACTTCACATGATACAATTTACTTCCTCACATTTACAAATTATTTACAACCATGCAGAAGGCGCCTATCCTGAAGAGTGCTGTGGTATTTTACTTGGTATAGCTTCAAATAGTAATAAGGAATGTGTCAAAGTTATTACAACAAAGAATGTTTGGAAGACGGAAGAACAACCGGATACATTTAGACATCAAGAAGAGAGTCGTAACAAAAGGTATACAATTGCACCTAGAGATTTAATGGTAGCGCAAAAGCAAGCACGAGAAGAGTCGTTAAATATTATTGGCATATTTCACTCACACGTTGATAATTTAGCTGTTCCTTCTGAGTTTGACCGTAAGTATGCTTGGCATTCATATTCGTATATTATTGTCTCTGTTTATGAGGGAAAAGCTAGAGATATGAGAAGCTGGTGTTTAGACGAGACTCATGGATTTCAGGAAGAAATTATTCAATATTAAATCTACTTAAATAAGTGATTATTTTGAGTTTAAATGCAATAGTCGAACCGGAATTTCAATAATAAACTCAGTACCTTGTCCTAATACTGACTGGCAGTAAAGTTTGCCACCATGTTTTTCTGTAACAATTTTATAGCTAATGGAAAGCCCTAATCCAGTTCCTTTACCGATTGGTTTTGTCGTGAAGAAGGGGTCAAAGAGTTTGGAGCGAATATTTTCCTGAATACCAAAACCATTGTCTGCAATGTGAATAGCAATAGTGTGATTAGATAATTGGTGAGTTCGTAGGGTGATAATACTGGGATTTAATGAGATTTCTTTAGGATTATATTGTAAATAGTGTTCTTCCAAGGCATCAATGGCGTTGCTAAGAATATTCATGAATACCTGATTGATTTGACTAGGATAACATTCTACAAGGGGAAGCTGTTCATAATCTCGCACGATTTGAATGCTAGGTTGGTTTGATTTGTTTTTAAGGCGATGTTGCAAAATTAGTAGAGTGCTTTCAAGTCCTTCATGAATGTCCACAAGTTTAGATTCTGATTCATCTAAGCGGGAGAAGTTTCTTAGAGAAAGGACGATTTGATAAATACGCTCGCAGCCTAATTTCATCGAATCGATTAGTTTAGGCAAGTCTTCTTCTAAATATTCTATGTCTACCTCTTCCATCCATGCTTTAATTTTAGGATGGGGCTGAGGGTGACACTCTCGGTATAACTTAATAAAAGTCATTATATCGTGAATGTGTTCTTCGGCGGGAGGAAGATTTCCGTTGATAAAATTAACAGGATTGTTAATTTCATGTGCCACACCCGCCACTAGTTGACCGAGAGAGGACATTTTTTCGCTTTGTATTAGATGCGCTTGGGTTTGTTTGAGATTATCTAATGTCTGAGATAGTTCATAGGTACGTTTTTCTAGTGCTTTTTGGGTACTGTTGAGTTGCAAATGGACTCGAATCCGCGCTAATGCTTCTTCATGCTGGATGGGTTTGGTAATATAATCCACGGCGCCTAAGCTCAAGCCTTTGACCTTATCCAGCGTGTCAGAAAGTGCCGTCATGAAAATTACGGGAATGTCGTTGGTTGCAGAGTCAGCTTTGAGCCGTTGACAAGTTTCAAACCCGTCTATTCCTGGCATCATCACATCTAACAAAATAATATCAGGATGGAAAGATTGAAGACGTTGCAGAGCAGCATCACCACTTTTGGCAATTGCAACCCGGTAACCAATTTCACTTAATAGGTCAAATAATACTTGAATATTGGTGGGATTATCATCCACAACTAGAATTGTTCCAGTTGAAGTTGACTGAGCGGTAGACATGTGTATTCTCCTAAAAAATAATCGTTATTAAGTATATGGTTTCAGCAAATTAAGAATCGCTTCGTCGTCAAATTTCTGACTCAACTCTAATATTTTGTTGGCAAAGGGCGTATACTGGGGATTAAATTGTTTTAAGCGATTAGCTTCCTGCTGAATATCTGCCATAAACCCGTCCTGAGCGGCTTGGTAGAGAATTGTTAATTCTTCAGTTGGTGGCACCAAAAAAGCTGCTTCATCAGAAACGATAGTGCTGGTTGGAGTGGCTTCGGGTGTAGTTTCATAAGTCCACTGCAACTCTAAGTATTTTTGCAGCTCACTCAGCAATCCGGTAAACTCAATTGGTTTAGGAAAAAAAGCATTGCAACCAGCGTCTAGTGCTTCTTGCATCTCTACCTGAGATAAACTAGCGGAGGATGCAATAATTGGAGTTTTGACAAAATCTGACAATTGGCGCAGGCGCCGAGTCATTTCCAGCCCAGTCATTTGAGACATTATTACATCAGTAATAATCAAATCGGGACGCATCTCAATAGCTTTGTCGAGTCCCTGAAGTCCATCCTCAGCTTCTGCTAATTTAAAACCAAGTGGAGCAAGCATTCCCATTACCACAGCACGGTTTTCGACACGATCATCAATCACCAAAATTTTCTGCCGTTCCCCCTGATAACCTATGACTTTTTGGTGAGTAGTCGTAGATTGGGCAAGCCAATCAGCAGCGCTGGGTAACTCAACTTCAAACCAAAAGGTGCTACCCTGCCCTAATATACTTTTAACCTGAATCGAACTACCCATCATTTGAACAATTTGTTGACTAATAGCTAGCCCCAACCCAGTTCCTTCGCTGTTACGATCTCGCTTACCTGCTTGCTCAAAGGGTAAAAAAATGGCTTCTTGTTTTTCGGCAGGAATACCAATTCCCGTATCTTGAATTTGAAAACGAAGGCGTGTGGATAAGATATTTTCCCGTTCCTTATTATTTTCTAAGGCATCAACTGTAAATCTCACACTGCCAAAGTCAGTAAACTTTATAGCATTACTTAGAAGATTGAGTAATACCTGCCGCAAGCGTTTATCATCGGCACAAACGGCAATGGGCAAATTCTCACCCAATTCGTAATAAAATTCGACACCCTTTTGTTCGGCTTTGATACGGCAGATTTCTACAGTGGTAGTAAGAAAATTGTTTAAATGGAAGTCCTGAGAATAAAGTTCCATCTTTTGCACTTCCAGTTTAGACAAATCCAAAATATCGTTGATTAGTGTCAGCAAATGGGAGCCGCACTGATGAATAACGCCCAGTCCCTTTTGCTGTTTTTCGGTGGTAGCAGGGTCGCGTTGCAAAATTTGAGCATAGCCCAAGATGCCATTCAGGGGAGTGCGGAGTTCGTGGTTCATGTTGGCGAGAAACTCGCTTTTGGTTCGGTTAGCGACCTCAGCAGCTTCTTTGGCAACCTGAAGTTCCGCAAGTTTTTGTTCCAGAACGGTTTGGGCTTGATTCAAATTGTCTGCCATCTGGTTAAATGACTGAGACACCTGCTCAATTTCGTCGTTAGTGCGGATGTTGAGACGATAGGCTAAGTTACCTACCCCAACTTCTGTAGCTCCTTTCTGAAGTTCTTTGAGGGATTGAATCATAGGGCGCAACACCAGCCAAAACACCCCTAATACCATCACAATTAAAAGAGCAATGGTGGCGTAGGAAATGCTGATGGCGATTATCCGTACCTGTTCTAGCTCTTGTGTGGCTTGCTTGGCCTGCTGCAAAGCCTGCTGCTCTACTTTATCTAGAAAAAAGTTAATATCGCGTCCAAACCCATTAATAGCCCGGAAGTCTTGCTGAAGTTCTGCTATTGTTGCTGGCGACTCCTCAACACCTTCCTGGCTAATCGACTCAATTAAATTTTCTTCGAGTCGTTCAAAAATTTCAGACCTCTGATAGATGTATTTAATATCTGGAGTATATCCTAGAGATTTTAACTCATCGAGTAACACATCAAGATCGGCATCAGCTTCGTCTTCCTTTTCTAAATCCAAATCCCGAAACAAAATGTGGTCTTTCAATTCTAAAATTTCCAAATGGAGTTGGTTTTGCGTCAGGGTAGCTAATTCAATCCTTCGTTTAGCCTGATTGTATTTTTCTAGAGTGATAGATTCGATGTGATTGCGCCATAGAGTAGTACCGCCAAAAAGCAAAGCGATTGCCCCTACCAATGATGCCGCAATTGCCACAAACTTGATAGAGATTTTCATTGGGCACTCTCCTGTTTTACCAAATTAAGTTGATGTCGCAATTGCCCAAAGGATTCATAGTCCTCAGTTTCTACCAGGGTGTATCCGGCAGTCTCGGCGCCCATTAAGTCTTGAATTCCTGGGGGAGTAGTGAGAAAAGCTTCCTTCAGTTTTTCAATAAGGGAGGGAGGTAAATTTTGAGAAACCAACACAGAAGCATGGGGAACTGGTGCGGACTGCCACAGCAGTGTAGAATCTTGAGAAGTGAGCTTGCCCTGTTGCTTCCACTTATTATAGGAAGCAAGATTAGTAGCGATGGCATCAACTCCATTCTTTCCAAGTAATGCCTGAGTTTGCTTATGGGTGCCACCAAAAAGCACCTGAGCAAAATCTCGTTCTGGGTCAATTCCCAATTGTCTGAGTGCTGCCAAGGGCATAATATAGCCCGATGTCGAGGAGCGGTTAACAAAAGCCACACGTTTACCCTTCAAGTCTGCCAAGGTTTTGATTGGGCTGTTTGCCGCTACAATTATGCAGGAACGATACCAGGGGCGAACAGTATATTGGTCTATTGAAGCCACAAGGGGTTTGACTTGTACCCCTCGCTCCAAGGCTTCAAAGTATGATACAACCCCGACGTAGGCGGCATTGGCTCGTCCATCCACCAGCATATCCACACTATCTTTGTAGTCTTTGGCAATTAAAAAATCGACCCTCTGTCCTAAGACTTTCTCTAGGTGGGCATCTAGAGGCGCAATCATCTGTTCTTGCTCGGCTTTATTTTGAGTTGGTTGTACACTAATGCTTAAAGCAAAAGATTCTGTGGAATTAGATAACGTGGTAGTTGAGTCAGACTTAGATGATTTACTCGCTTGTTCTTTAATACAACCCGTGGTTGAAGCAAGGGTAATTGTGCAGATTGCGAATCCTACAATGCGGTAGAGTGGAAACAATGTCTGTAACGTATCAGCCTTAGTCTTTCTGAGAAAAAACTCTTGAGATAAGATAGCGGGTAATAGGTTCGGAGATTGTTTTAAAAAAGAAATTAAATGTACAAGCATGAATATTCTTTGGTCACAAAACTTGCAAGTATAAGAGTAAGAGTAAGTACTTAGTATAAACTTAAATTTATTCGTATTATTTTACACTTCCAAACGAATGTTACTTAAATTAAACAATAACGACAATTTAAATGCGTACAATTTATCGTATTTCATAGTCAATTAATAAAAAGTGATAGAAGACACAATACATATATTATTGTAATACTTAGAATTAGAGCGATCTTGGGTAAAATTACGCATTAAATAGCGAAATTTCTTCTTATTGAAGAAATTTCACTGTAATATAGGCACTCTATATCACACAGACTTGGTGCCAAAATCTAAATTAAGTATAATTACTTAGAAAAATAGTAAAAAAATTTGCGTTTCAAAGCTTATTAGCTATTCAAAGAAGATATTGACGTATTCTTTTGCGTCAAACCCTGTTTGCTCACCTGTTTTCATGAAGTGTTCAAGTTCCATTTGAAAGTGTTCAATTTCAAAATCTGATAAGTCGATGGGTTTTGATTGTAGTGGTGGCTTTTTGACTATGCGCGCTTGATATGTATTTAAATCTATATCAACAAGGTTGGATACGGCGCCTTGTTGTAGTAATTTTAAATATTCTTGTTTTGATAAACTCCAGTAAGAACCAAGTTGAATTACATAAAATCGACGAGCCATAGTATATTAGGTGAATAAAAAGAAAGAAACCAGACTTCGCTATTGATGTCAGGTTTCTTTTTTCTAAGTTAGAAGTTTTTAGTGGTTAGAGTATATTACTTTTTAGAATTTTTATGGCAGATTCTCAACAAAACTTAACAACAGAAATATTTTGCTGTTTAGAAGGAAGCATTGAAAACCAATGTTTGACCACAATAACTGGTGAAGTCCTTAAAATAAAGGGCAATTGCGAGTTATCTGGTGCAGGTATTTGGATATGTATTCCTGCTACCGACTCGAATGGTACCGTAGTGAGTGTTTCAATTGTTTCTCAAGTAGAGACAGCACAACAATCTTATTGTGTTGGCAGAGTCACACAAGTGGCTAAACGTGGCACTATTTTAGTTAAGGTATCAAATAGCTGCAAAGTTACTTTTACTACTGCACAAATTTTACACGTCAGTAGCATTTATCGATTGGACTTTGAATTTCTTTCTGGAAAGTTATATGTAACTACAGCAACTAAATTTGATTCTGATTACCAAAATCAACCAATATCGGTACCGTTACCAGAGGCTGTTGTGGAACCTGTGGCAATTCCTGCTATAGTTACTACAGCTACTACAGTTGGTACGCCAAAAGCATTAGAACAAAAATGGCGTGAAAAGTTGGAACCGTTGATATTAGAGAAAATCCCAGGAATAAAAATTTCTGAATTTAATGTGTACACAGGGGTTTTAGAGTGGGAAGGTACGGTACAAGAAAAAAGGTATCGAGTTCAGGGTACTGTTGGGTCTACTTCTTTACTTATTTATGAGTTGGGGTCTTATCAGCAACCAGCATTGGGTGATGATAGTGATATAGATATAGATGATGATTTTGATGATGAAGACGAAGAGGAAAACGAAGAGGAAAACGAAGAGGATATATTAAGAGTTACACCTTTAGGCGCCGCACGTTCGATAGGTGCCTCGTGTTTTAAAGTAGAAATAGGAAAGTACGAAATAGTGCTGGATGCGGGGACTCGACCGAAAGGGAATAATCCGTTACCAGCGTTTGAGTTGCTGAAAAACCCTAATCTTATATTAATCACACACGCGCACTCTGACCATATAGGCGCCTTACCTGTGTTACATCGTATGTTCAAAGCAACACCGATGATTTGCACTCCGGGTACTCGGTCTATTGCACGGGTGATGTTGGAAGATTGTTTGAAGGTGACTTTAAAGAATGAAGACTTTGAACCGTTATTTGAAGAGCAAGATTTGTACCAAACGCTTTTACACCTAGAAACTCAACCTATTGGTGTAGAGTTTGAACCGTTGCCAGGTTTAACCGTCAAGTTTATCAATGCTGGACATATTGTAGGCGCCGCTTGTATTTATTTAAAGTATGGCAATCGTAGTTTAGTATATACAGGAGACTATAATATTGCCAATAGTCGAACTACGGTGGGACTAAAATTAGCTGATTTACCCACTGCTGATATTTTAATCACAGAAGCAACTTATGGCGCCGCAATTCACCCAAGTCGCAAACAGCAAGAAACCGAGTTAGTGCAGGCAGTTTGGAATGTAGTTGCCAAAGGTGGTAATGTATTAATTCCCGCTTTTGCTCTCGGACGTGCCCAAGAAATTATTTTACTACTCAAAACCAGCGCTTTATTCGCAAATAGTAATATTCCCATTTTTGTAGATGGGTTGGTGAGAAAGATTACTGATGTATTCAATGATAATTTAGATTTGTTACCCGAAGCAGTTAGTAACTTTGCTGCAAATTGCCGTATTCCACCGTTTTGCGATGGAAAAAAGGTGATTTTTGTTACTGATACTAAGGAACGTCCATTTGCAATGGTTCAACCTAGTGTAATTATTGCCTCTTCTGGAATGCTGACTGGTGGCGCCTCAGTTTATTATGCCAAATCTTTGTTAGAAAGAGATGATGCGGCTATTTTTATGAGTGGGTATACCGACGAAGAATCACCGGGACGATTATTACAAAGTATGAAGTCGGGTGAAGTTGTAACGATGGATGGAGTTGATTATATAGTAAAAGCGGAGATTCGTAAATTTAATTTATCTGCTCATACCGACCGTATTGGTATAGGACAAGTTATTGCCAAAGTGGCGCCGCGTCATTTAATTTTAATACACGGAATGCCCGATAGTCTTTATGATTTAGCACGAACCGATTTACAAAAAAATCATGTTGTGCATATTCCATCTTGTGGAGAGACTATAGAGTATGGAGTGTTTCCAGACTTTTTGAGTCAAAAACGACAAGTAGAAATAGAACATCCCAAAGAGGTGGAATTAGAAATTGTAGCAGAACATGACGGCGCCTGGATTCGTATTCCTCAAGAAGTAGTAGATACAGACCCTCGTTGGCAAACTTTATCACAAGTAGGTATTATTCGAGCTAAATGGCATCGAGACAGTTTAATGTTACTACCAATAACAAAGAAACAAATACCGAAGAAACCACCAATGATAACTGCTGGTAATTGCTGTGCAAGATGTAAATACTTTGATGGTAGTTTATGTTTAATGCCAGAAAGTATATTTCATAACCGCCAAATTGCCCCTGAAGGTAGTTGTCCTGAATTTACTCTAAGTCCTTAAAAAAGGTGGCATGTAGAAAAGATTTCAGCGTAATTATAAAACTTGTAGCGTCACGCACCAGGTTATGATTATATATAACTTTATGGCAAGCACTCAGAACGTAACTTACATCTTGCAGCATTCTCAATAAGCCTAGGCAGGCGTGCATTCCGGTGAGGTAACTGGCGCCTGGTCAAGGTATTTTTACCTCAATCTAACATTTTAATACAAGCTTTTAATTTTTCAGCTAAAACCTGTACATGAGGTTCAGACATAATAGTATCATGATGACCAGGAATATCATGAATTTCTAAACCACCAGCAGCTAATTCTTCCCACCTTTCCAAATAATGAGTATGTTCTTTAGTTTGCTCGATAGCTCTAAAAAAGATTACTTTGCCTGGATAAACTGTGGGATAATAATTTTTGTAAGCTTGAGCGATGGCATCTCTCACTGCTAAGTTGAGAAATGCACGAGGTAAAGTCAGATCCATTCTTACATAAAATTGATAGATATTTTCTTTAATTCTTTCTCGAATTCGGTGATTAATCTTTTGCCAAATCGATTTTATCTGCTGTTGAGGTGTCAAAGTACTAAAAAAGCTACGATTGCGCTTAATTATATCTTTTAACTTCAATATAGATTGATGAATACGAGACGACTTTATTTGAATGGGAACAGAATTTACAGCTTTATTTGCTTCTGGTATCATTTTCGGAGGATAAGCATCAAAAATAGTTAGTAATTCAACTGTCTCTCCTTGAGCATAAAGTTGTTGCGCCATTTCATAAGCTATTACACCTCCTGCACACCATCCTCCCAAAAAATATGGGCCATGTGGCTGAATAGTTTTTAGTTCTTTAATATAATGAGATGCCATATCCTCGATACAAGTATGGGGAGATTCCATACCATCTAGACCTTTTGCTTGTAACCCATAAACTGGTTGGTTTGCATCGAGTTTAGACAATAAATTTAGGCTGTATATCAAACTTCCGTAAATGGTGTGTATATAGAAAAAAGGTCTTTTTGAACCATGAGGTTGAATTGGAACTAATGAAGAACTTGAAGTATAAAATTCTTTTTGGCGAAGTATATCAGCGAGTTGTTTAATTGTTGGAGCTTGGAAGAAAGTATTCGGGGTAATATTTTTACCTAATGCATTATTAATTTGGGTAACTAGTCTTATAGCTAGCAGTGAATGTCCTCCCATATCAAAAAAGTTATCATTTAATCCAAGCGGACGAACATCTAACACGTTTTCCCAAATTTTGGTAAGTTGTAATTCTAATTTATCAGATGGCGCCGTATATACTGCCGATTTCAACTTGCTAAAATCAGGAGCAGGAAGCGCTAGACGATTAATTTTACCATTAGGTGTTAAAGGCAGAACATCAAGTACAACAATAGCCGCAGGAAGCATATAATCAGGTAGCTTTTGCTCTAAGTAATGTTTTATTTCATTGGTAATATTCTGATTTTGTGCAGAAACAATATAAGCTACTAATCGCTTCTCAGCAATAATATCTTCTCTAGCAATGACAACAGTTTCTTTGATTTGAGGATGTTGATTTAATACAGCTTCAATTTCTCCTAGTTCAATACGAAAACCACGAATTTTAACTTGAAAATCTTTCCTACCTAAACATTCTATGGCGCCATTAGGTCGCAAACGTCCCAAGTCTCCAGTGCGATAAATTCTCTTATTTTCACCTTGCGGGTCTTCTAAAAATACTGCTTTTGTTAATTCTGGTTTTTGCCAATATCCAAGGGCAATATGAGCGCTTCTAATCGCAATTTCTCCATAAACATCAGTTTGCTTACCTTCATGATTAAGCAAAATAATTTCTGTGTCTTCAAAAGCATAACCTGCAGGAACATAATTTTGAGTAATTTTGGTGTTTTTATCAATTAGATATTGCAGATTGAAAGAAGATTCTGTAGAGCCTAAACCATTTACAAAAATACATTCATTAGCAAAATACTTTTGATATAATTTAACATCGTTTTTAACAACTTGTTCTCCTCCTAATACCACTAAACGTACATACTCAAGCTGTTTATTGACGATTGATTCTTTGGAATTTAATGTTTCAATAAAATGTCTATAAACAGTAGGAGTAGAATGATAGATAGTAATTTTGTTTACTTCTAACCAATCTAGTAAATAAGCTAAACCTTCTGCTTTGATGTCAAAAGGATAAAGAGTAGCACCATTTAAAAGAGCCGAAAAAATATCAATAATTGCCGCATCAAAACTATAAGATGCAAATAAACTTAACTTGTCATTTGGTGAAATATGAAGATTATTAGTATAGTTTCTAATGAAATGTAGGACATTGCGGTGATTTTGGATAACTCCTTTGGGTTTCCCCGTCGAACCAGAAGTATAAAGAATATAGGCAAGCGTATCTGGTGATATTTCTTGGCTAATTTCTACAAACGAATCATTAGTATTAATATTATCAATACTAATAATGGGCAATTTATTTTGAACTAATTCTTGAGTATAAGGTAAATTTTTGTCATTAGTTAATACTACTTGAGCAAAAGAATCTTCGAGAATATATAAAACCCTATCTTGGGGATATTTAGGGTCAAGAGGAATATACGTTTTTCCTGCTTTGAGTACTCCCAAAATTGCAGCTATCATTGGTGCATCGTGGTCTAATAACAGAGCTATCTTGCCCTCTTGTTTGTTATTTGCAGAAAGAAGTGCTTGAGCTATTTGATTCGCTTGAGTATTTAATTCTTTATAAGTCCATTGATAATTTTGAGTTTTAACAGCAATATGATGAGGATATTTTTTTACTTGCTGTTCAAATCGTGATGGTATAGATTGTTCTATCTCTTCTTTTAAAAATTGTGTAAATGAATTATTTGGACTAATTTGGCGCCGATGTGATAACTCATAACGCTTTGTTTCAGTTAAAATAGAGAAACTAGCGATGTTTTTGTCTGGATGAGTACAAATTACTTCTAGTAATTTCTGAAAATGTGTTCCCATCCATTCAATTGTATCTGAATTGAAGAGGAGTGTGTTATAAACAAATCGTAGATGAATTTGCTTATTTTCTTCTCTTGCGTAAAGACTCAAATCAAACTTAGAAGTTGTTTCAAGAATAGAAATCGGTTCGACTGTTAAATCATTGAGTTTGAAAGAATCTTGAGCCAAGTTAATCATGTTAAACCAGACTTGAAATACTGGGTTATAGCTGACACTTTTTGCAAGTTTGAGTTGTTCTACAAGGTTTTGAAAAGGTAAATCTTGGTGAGCATAAGCATCTAAAGTAACCTGTCGAACGCGATTTAGTAATTCTGTGAAAGTCGGATTTCCACTCAAATCGCTCCGCAAAGCCAAAGTGTTGACAAAAAACCCAATTAAATTCTCAATTTCTGTACGGTTGCGTCCCGCAATGGGAGTTCCCACAATTATATCTTCTTGTCCGCTGTAGCGAGAAAGTAATATTTTAAATGCTGCCAATAGAGTCATAAATAAAGTCACCCCTTCTTTTTGGCAGAGAAATTTGAGACTTGCAGTTAGTTCTGAAGATAACGACAGAGTATGAGAAGCACCTTGGTACGTTTGCACTTGTGGACGGGGAAAGTCTGTAGGTAATTCTAACACAGGTAAGGCGCCACCTAATTGCTGTTTCCAGTAAACAATTTGAGACTCTAAAAATTCATCTGTGAACCAGTGGTGCTGATACAAAGCAAAATCAGCATATTGAATAGAAAGTTCTGGCAATTGTAAAGAATTTCCTGTAGAAAAAGCTTGATAAAGTGCCGTCAGTTCCCGTTGCAATATATCATCAGACCAACCATCAAAAATAATGTGATGAATATTAAATACAAGTAGATATTTTTCTGCACTAAATTGTAACAGATGAACGCGGAATAAAAAATCTTCTGCTAGATTAACAGGTTTTTCTGATTCTTGTTTAACTATGTTTTCAGCTTCTATTTCTCGTTGTTTATCAGGCAAAGATTGTAAATCAATGATAGGTAATTTGAAATCAATATTTTTAGTAATTACCTGAGTTGCTTGTCCGTTTTTGAAAATAAAATTAGTTCGCAGAATTTCATGACGCTGTATAATTTCAGCTATACTTCTTTCTAAAGCAGTAATATTGAGTATACCCTGAAGCCGTAGCTTGAGCGGCATATTATAGGCAGTGCTGTTGGGTTCTAATTGTGCAAAAAACCAAAGACGTTGTTGAGCAAAAGAAAGTGGTAAATTTTTATGTTGCTGTCTGGGTTCAATTGGTGGTAATAATAAAGAATTGTTAGCTTGTATACTAGTGTTAATAGCATGAGAAAGTTGAGAAATAGTAGGATATTCAAAGAGTAAGCGTAATGGTATTTCTTGGTTAAAGGTTTGTCTGATACTGGAGATAAGAAGAGTTGCAAGCAGTGAATGTCCACCTAATTCAAAGAAGTTATCATGAATGCCAATAGTTTCTACTTTTAAAATCTGGCGCCAAATATTAACAATAATTTTTTGTGTGTGAGTTATTGGAGCAACATAGTTACTTTGAGAAGCAGAAAAATAGGGAGTAGTAAGAGCATGATAATCTATTTTACCGTTAGGAGTCAAAGGAAAAGACTCTAAAGCTACAAAAGCAGAAGGAACCATATAATTAGGTAGCTTTTGTTTTAAGTAGTCACGTAATTTATGCACTTTATCAGAGTCAGAAATAATATAGGCAACTAACCTTTGATCACCAGGGATATATTCTTTAGTAATAACTTTAGCTGACTTTATATCTGGATGTTGGTTTAATAAATTTTCGATTTCTCCTAATTCGATTCTAAAACCGCGAATTTTGACTTGATTATCAATTCTTCCTAAATATTCAATATCACCATTAGCTAAATAACGAGCTAAGTCACCTGTTTTATAAAGACGTGCTTCTGGTTCGTTATTAAAAGAATGAAAAATAAAGCTTTCAGCAGTTAATTCGGGTCGATTTAAATAACCTAGTGCTAAACCTCCTCCAATATATAACTCTCCAACAGCACCGATAGGAACAAGATTTTTATGAGAATCGAGAATATATACTTTGCGGTTTGGTAAAGGGTGCCCAATCGGAATATTAGTATAAGATTCTATTGGTGTAATATCTTCAGGTACCGTAAAAGTAACAGATGTTATGGTTGCTTCAGTCGGTCCATAAGCATTAATTAAGCGTACTCCTGTCATCGAACATTTGTACCAAGCTTTTAGAGTTTCTGGTGGTAGTGCTTCACCACCGCAAATGACTAATCTAAGTTTATGAATGGGAGTGTAAAAAGTCTTTTCATTTAAAAACTGCAACCATTGAGTTAAGTAAGCAGGGGGAACATCAACAACAGTCAAACCATAATCAATCAATTTATGGTAAAATTCTGAGGGAGTTAATAATTTCGCATCAACTACGATAAGAGTGGCGCCTACTACTAGAGTTGGTAAAATTTGTTCCAACGAGACATCGAAACTGAGTGAGGCAAATTGTAAAATGCGGTCGCTCGAATTGAGTTGATAGTGTTGTATAACATTCTGAGAGTGATGAGTTATCGCTTGATGTGATATTAAAACCCCTTTTGGTGTTCCTGTTGAACCAGAGGTATAGATAATATAAGCAAGATTGTTGTCAGTTATGCAACTTGGTAAATTATTTGTAGGTTCTGTTGCAATATCTAACCAATCTGTATCTAAATTTACAACATGCAGCGCATCGATTAGTACCTTATCAGCTAAAGATTTTTGAGTTAAAAGAATAGAAACTTCTGAATCCTCAATTATAAATTTGAGACGTTCTTGAGGATAAACCGGGTCTAATGGTAAATAAACACCTCCAGCTTTGAAAATTCCTAACAACGCAATAATTCTTGCTAAAGATGGTTCTAAACACAATCCTACTAATTTATTGGTGCCAATTCCCAACTTTCGCAGATAATTTGCAACTTGATTTGCTTTTTTGTTGAGTTCTTGATAAGTTATTTCTTCGTTTTCAAACACCACAGCAACCGCATCGGGTGTTCTTTCTACCTGCTCTTCAAACAACTGGTGAATATATTTATGATTAAAATCTACCTCATGCTGATTCCAAGTAACTAATAATTGGTGCTGTTCTTCTTCGGTTAGTAAAGGTAGTTCCCAAATATTTTGCTCAGAATTAGCTAATATCCCAGTCAATAAAACTTGGAAATTTTTGAGCATTCGCTCTATTGTAGAATCATCAAATAAATCTGTATTATATTCCCACTCCCCTATTAACTGTCCATTTCGTTCTTCCATTGACAAAGTAACGTCAAATTTTGCAGTTTTGACTAATGGTTCTAAAATCTTTACACTCAAATTTGGTAATTGTAATTCTTCGATTGGTGCATTTTGTAAAGCAAACATCACCTGAAATATAGGGGTATGACTAAGATTGCGTTCTGGTTGCAATTCAACTAGTTGCTCAAATGGTACATCTTGATGGGTATATGCTTCTAAAGATATCCGTCGAACTCGCAGTAGTAATTCTCTAAAACTGGGATTTTCGCTTAAATCAGTCCGCAATGCTAAAGTATTAACGAAAAATCCCATTAATCCTTCAATTTCTCTGCGGTTACGTCCCGCAATAGGAGTTCCTACAATTACATCTTCTTGTCCACTGTAACGATAAAGTAATACTTTAAACGCAGTTAGTAAAGTCATGAACAAGGTCACACCTTCTTTTTGAGCAAAAGATGCAAGCTTTGCAGTTAAATCTAATGATAAAACGAAAGATTTTGTAGCTCCTTTGTAGGTTTGAACTCTAGGACGAGGACGGTCTGTAGGTAATTCTAATATCGGTATTCCACTTAGCTGCTGTTTCCAGTAATTAACTTGTAATTCTAAAATGCTACCAGTCAACCACTTTCTTTGCCATAAGGTAAAATCTGCATATTGAATATCAAGTTTTGTTAAGGGAGAAGTTAAACCTTGACAATAAGCTGTATAATTTAAGCTCAATTCTGTAAACAACACCCCAAAAGACCAACCATCAAAAATGATGTGATGAATATTCAATATTAATATATATGTTTCAGCACTCAGTTGCACCAGTTGAACGCGAAATAAAACATCTTTTGCTAAATTAAAAGGTCTTTCTGCTTCTTGTTGAATTATTTTTAAAGCTTTTATTTCTCGTTCATCATCGGGTAGTGATTGTAAATTAATTACAGATAAATTAAAATTCTTATTCCAATCATTAATAACCTGTATTGCTTGCCCGTCAATATTAATAAAATTTGTGCGTAATAACTCGTGACGCTCTATAATATTAGCAATGCTTGTTTCTAAGGCGCCAATATCAAGTAAACCTTGAATTTTATAACTGTAAACAAGATTATAAGCAGTGCTGTTAGGTTGTAACTGGTCTAAAAACCAGAGACGTTGTTGAGCAAAAGATAGGGGTAAATTTTCTAGCTGTTGTCTTGGCTCTATTACTGGTACTAATAAATTTTTATTAGTTATATTTGTAATCTCAATATACTGAGAAAACTGAGCAATAGTAGAAAATTCAAAAAATAAATGTATTGGTATTTCTTGGTCAAACGTTTGTCGAATGCGGGATATAACTTGTGTAGCTAGTAATGAATGTCCACCCACCTCAAAAAAATTATCATTAATTCCAATATTATCTACCTTTAAAACCTGACTCCAAATATCAGCGAGAATTTTTTCTGTAGGAGTGCCAGGAGCAACATAATTACTTTGAACAGATGTAAAATTGGGAGCAGGAAGCGCGCGATAGTCAATCTTACCATTATTATTCAAAGGGAAAGACTCTAACACTACAAAAGCAGTAGGAATCATATAATCAGGTAGCTGCTGTTTTAGATAATCGCGTATTTGATATGACATTTCTGATTGTTTTGCCAAGTTGGGTATAATATAGGCAATTAATCTTTTATCCCCAGGAATGTCTTCTCTAACAATAACTTTAGCTGACTTTATATCTGAATGTTGATTTAATAAAGTTTCGATTTCTCCTAATTCGATTCTAAAGCCGCGAATTTTTACTTGATTGTCAATTCTTCCTAAATACTCAATATCACCATTAGGTAAATTACGAGCTAAGTCACCTGTTTTATAAAGACGTGTTTCTGGTTCGTTATTAAAAGCATGAAAAATAAACCTTTCAGCAGTTAATTCGGGTCGATTTAAATAACCACGCGCTAAACCGGCGCCTTCAACATAAATTTCACCAGTAACACCAACAGGTACAGGTTGCAGATGCTCATTTAATATATAAATTTGTAAATCTGGAATTGCACGACCAATTACTTTTGATGAAGAATTTAAATCGGCTATATTAATAGGACGATAGGTAACATGAACGGTAGTCTCGGTAATACCATACATATTAACTAATTGAGGAAACTTATCTCCATGTCTATCAAACCAAGGTTTTAAGCTTTGGATATTTAATGCTTCTCCACCAAAAATAATAAAGCGTAAGTTTAAATGCTTACTATCCAAAGATTCTAATTGTATCAGTTGTTGAAAAGCAGAAGGTGTTTGATTTAAAACTGTAATTCTTTCTTGAGATAATAAATTATAAAATAATTCAGGAGAACGGCTCACATAATAACTAATAATAACAAGACGACCACCATAAAAAAGGGCGCCCCAAATTTCCCACACAGAAAAGTCAAATGCATAAGAATGGAACAAACTCCAAACATCATTATGGTTAAATTTAAACCAAGGTTGCGTGGCTGCAAATAAACGAACGACGTTAGAATGGGGAATAAGAACACCTTTAGGTTGACCTGTCGAACCAGAAGTGTAAATAATATAAGCAAGGTTCGACGGCTTAACTGCTATTTTTGTCGCTTGGCTTGGTGTTTTGACTATATGTTCCCAATCAGTATCTAAACAAACTATCTTAGTTTGGTGTTTGGGAAGTTTTCCAATTAAATGCTGTTGTGTTAACAATATTGAAACTTGAGAATCTGATAGCATGAAAGCTAAACGCTCTTTAGGATAGGTAATATCTAAAGGCACATAAGCTCCACCTGCTTTGAGAATTCCTAATATACCTACAATCAATTCTAGAGAACGTTCTACACAAATACCTACTAAAACTTCTGATTCTACTCCTAATGATTGTAAATAGTGTGCTAATAGATTCGCTTTGTTGTTGAGTTCTTGATAAGTAAGTTGTTGATTTTCAAACACCACCGCAATTGCATCAGGTGTTTTCTCTACCTGTTCCTCAAACAACTGATGAATACACTTATTTTGAGGATAATTTGTACCTAGTTCCTTGAGAATCATAATTTTTATCTCAGTAATTACTCGTAATAAAAATATTTTATAGTCTTATTAATGACAGCTAAAGATGTTAGTTTATCGAGTATAACAAAAATATTTGAGAAGTACAAAAATCCCTCGATAACTTCTAAATCTGGTATTAACCATTTAGAAAGATAACGAGGGAATTAGGATTTTAGGCTATGGTGTGGGGGTTATGCGGAATTATGCGTTTATCCGTGGTAAACATTATCAGCAAGACCCAAACCGTTATTGTATTTATCTAAATTGTCATTAATTACACTACCAGCATCTAATCCATAGAGAACGTTGGTGTTAGAGTTGTAAGGACTTGGCAAGCTAGAAGCACTAGAAATTCCTAGACTCCAGAGGTTATCAACGCGCGCGCTGTTAACATTGCTACCAATCATATTGTTTAAGGCGCCATCACCTTTCTTATCGCCATTTTCGTCTGGAGTTACAGCTTGCAACCAATTGATGCCTTCTTTGATGTAGTATCGAGCATCTTTATCAGTTGTGCTAACGGTGTCAATAGGGTTACCAGCCAGATAATTCAGCCAACCAGCAATCAAAGAGCGACCAAGGTCATAACGCTTATCTCCGTTGGGGTGTTGGGAAGCATCAACCATTTGGAGTGCTTGAGCGCGAGAATAGAAGAGAGTATCTTCACCTGCATCACTTCTACCATTGCGGTTAAAGTCACCGACTAGTAAACCTGTTTCATATTGTCCAGTTACTGGGTCGAGAACTTTTCCAGGTTGTGCAGAATTAGTGTAAGGCGCAAACAGCAGGTCACTATCAGCGAAATTGGACTCTGTTTTTTGTGATGGTTCGTTGCCTTGAATACCATCCCAGAACTTCTGCCATTCAGAATTTTGCCAGAATCCGGGAGTACGTACACCAGGGGCAGATGGGAGAGTGGGAGCAGCTAGAATAGTGTCTGTATCGGTAGCGCTGTTGTTGCTGGTGTTGGTGTCAGTAAAACCAGTAGGGCCTGTGATTGTGGCAGTATTGGCTAAAGAAGCAGGAGTAGGTTTAAGAACATCCAAATAGCGAATCTTGAATTGATCTTCGGGAGTTGCGTCTACCGCAGATGCTGCAATAACGATGGTGTTACCCACATAATTGCCTGCATTTACATCTGCCCAACGATCAGTTGTGAGAGTGGTTTCGTTAACTTCGTTGAACCCAAAGCTATTAAGAATTGAGTCGTTTAAAGTCGTGACGGGGGTAGTAGAGTTACCAATCCATACAGAGATATCGCTGTCATTGATAACATATTGCAAATAAGCGCGGTCTAAAACAACCGATTCGGAGAATTGGAATAAAACGTAGTTATCTCGTCCACCAACGTTATCAACGCGATGAGTAGCCCTTCCGTCGCCTTCAGCGCTGTCGGTGACACCTAAACCACCACCAGAATAGCTACCCAGGTAAGCATTACCCCAAGCTCCATTTGTTCCATCAACGCGGCTAAAGGCACGAGCCGTAACAGTAACACCATCTTTTGTAAACGTCCGAGTATTTCCATCGGGTCCATCAAGGGCATTGCTAGAATTGCCACCGAAGTCAAATGTGGTCTTAGCACCTGTAGAAACGGGGTTACTAGATACGGTACCGTTTACAGTATAAGTAATACTACTACCACCTGCTAAGGTCACGTAATCGTTAATGCTGCCTGTACCACTGGCTTGATTATCTTTGGCGCCTTCGGTAGCAACGCTAGTCCAAGTAACATCGGTGAGATTTGTCGGCATGATATCGCTAACCAAGGCATTGGTAGCAGTCATCAAACCATTATTTGTAGCGACAATAGTGTAGGTAATCTTTTGTCCGGGGGCAACACTTGTCAAACCGTTAGATTTGGTAATAGACAAGTCACCGATATTTTTAATTAATCCTGCATCAATCGTCAGGTTATCGGTTGTACCAACAGAGAATTGAGCTGTTGTACCGTTGCTATTAATAACATCACTATCAGCAGCATCAATACCTACATTGGCGGTAGTAAATCCATCGAAGCCAGTGGGTTGAGCGAATTGAATGCTATAGCTGCTGTTGGCATTAACGCTAAATTGGTAAAGACCATTAGCATCGGTGGTAGTCGTGCCAATTTGGGCGCCTGAAGAGTTAAACAACTTAACAGCTACACCAGAAACTCCAGATTCGCCAGTATCTTGAACACCATCTCCATCAGCGTCGTACCAAACACGATCACCTACTTTCACGGTGGAAACAGCTACAACAGTATCAGTATCGGTAGCGCTGTTGTTACTGGTGTTAGTGTCAGTAAAACCAGTTGAACCCGTTATTGTAGCAGTGTTACTGAGACCACTAGTTTGAGTTGTTGCTTTAAGAATATCAAGAGACTTGAGCTTAAAGCTATCATTTGTGTCGCCTATTTTAGCAGCAATTACCACAGCGTTACCTGCAATATTACCTGCATTGATATCCGCCGTGCGGTCGGTACTACCACCGTTGTTAACTTCAGTAAAGCTGAAGCTATTAAGAACTGAATTATTTAAGATGATGTGATTGCTGAAAGGATTGTTGAAATTACCAACCCAGACAGAGATATCACTATCCGCACCAGCAACGTAAGCCAATGCAGCTTTGTCAATAACCACTGACTCAGAGAATTCTAGCAAAACGTAGTTATTAAGACCAGAATTATCAACGCGATGGCTTGCACTATTTTCGGTGTAGTCAATTACACCTAAACCCCAACTGCCATAAAGACCTAGTTTGGCGGCATTCCAAGTTCCGGCACTGTCGCTACTAAAAGCACTCGCTTTAACAGAAACACCATTAGCAGAGAAGGTGCGAATGTTGCCCACAGCACCATCGCTCGAACTGCCACCGGTCAAGCTAATAGTAGTGGGGGTAGTATAGGAGGAAGAAATTGCGTTGGCGGCTACAGTTGCATTCACTGTATAGGTAATGCTGCTACCACCGGCTAAAGTCACGTAATCGTTAATGCTGCCCGTTCCACTGGTTTCATTTTCCGTTGCACCATCACTAGCTACACTACTCCAAGTTACATTAGTAAGATTCGTTGGCATGATATCGCTTACTAAGGCATTAGTAGCAGTGATTAGACCATTATTTTTAGCCACAATGGTATAAGTAATCTGCTGTCCGGGGGTAACTGTTGTCAAACCATTAGTTTTGGTAATTGACAAATCGCCAGCATTTTGATAGATACCTGCATCTAAAGTCAGGTTGTTTTCACCAGGCGCCAAAGTCACAATCTGAGTTTTACCAGTGCTAGGGTTAACATCAGAATCTACGGCATCATTAGCACCTACATCAGACTTAGTAAATTCATATCCAGTAGGCAGATTAGAGAAACCGACTTGATATTGTTGACTTGGTGTTAGTCCAGTGAAACTGTAATTGCCATTAGCATTAGTAGTTGCGGTGACAGTAGTATCGCCAACCCCGTTAATAATGCCATCTGCTCCACCACTAGTCAGGGTAACAGTTACACCACCTACTCCTGCTTCACCCGCATCTTGGATACCGTTAGCGTTGTTATCTAACCAAACTTTATCTCCTAAGCTAGCTAATTGTACTAACCCAGCATCTAATGTACCGTTAAATTCTCCTGATGTTAAGGTGACTGTTTCGGTTAAACCAGTTGTGGAGTTAGCATCACTATCTTTGGCATCATCTCCGATATTGGCTTGGCTAAAGATATAGCCTGTTGGAGATGTAAACTTAACTTGATAATCACCAGGGGTTAAACCGTTGAAATTGTAGGCGCCATTTGCATCTGTAGTGGTTGTACCGATGACAGTACCATCAACAGGGTTGATTAATTGTACTGTTACGCCATTTACTCCTACTTCTGTTGCATCTTGGATACCGTTATTGTTGGCATCATTAAATACGAAGTCTCCCAAGGATGCTGTTTTGTAGAACCCGGAATCGACCGTGGTATCATTCTCTCCTGGAGAAAGATTAACTACATCGGTGATTAATCCATCACTGTCAATCTCATCATTGGTGCCAATATTGGCAACACTTACACCGTTAAATCCATCAGGTTGTACAAATTGGACTTTGTAATCTCCTGGTTGCAAGTTACTGAAGGAGTAAAGACCATTTTCGTCTGTGGTAGTTGTAGCAATAACACTACCTGCTGCATCTAACAGTTTGACAGTGGCATTTGCAATACCCGCTTCACCTGCTTCTTGGATACCATTAGCATTTTTGTCTTCAAAGACAAAGTTACCCAGGCTAGCTAATTGTACTAACCCAGCATCTAATGTACCGTTAAATTCTCCTGATGTTAAGGTGACTGTTTCGGTTAAACCAGTTGTGGAGTTAGCATCACTATCTTTGGCATCATCTCCGATATTGGCTTGGCTAAAGATATAGCCTGTTGGAGATGTAAACTTAACTTGATAATCACCAGGGGTTAAACCGTTGAAATTGTAGGCGCCATTTGCATCTGTAGTGGTTGTACCGATGACAGTACCATCAACAGGGTTGATTAATTGTACTGTTACGCCATTTACTCCTACTTCTGTTGCATCTTGGATACCGTTATTGTTGGCATCATTAAATACGAAGTCTCCCAAGGATGCTGTTTTGTAGAACCCGGAATCGACCGTGGTATCATTCTCTCCTGGAGAAAGATTAACTACATCGGTGATTAATCCATCACTGTCAATCTCATCATTGGTGCCAATATTGGCAACACTTACACCGTTAAATCCATCAGGTTGTACAAATTGGACTTTGTAATCTCCTGGTTGCAAGTTACTGAAGGAGTAAAGACCATTTTCGTCTGTGGTAGTTGTAGCAATAACACTACCTGCTGCATCTAACAGTTTGACAGTGGCATTTGCAATACCCGCTTCACCTGCTTCTTGGATACCATTAGCATTTTTGTCTTCAAAGACAAAGTTACCCAGGCTAGCTAATTGTACTAACCCAGCATCTAATGTACCGTTAAATTCTCCTGATGTTAAAGTGACTGTTTCGGTTAAACCTGTTGTGGAGTTAGCATCACTATCTTTAGTATCATCTCCTATATTGGCTTCGCTGAAGATATAGCCTGCTGGTGATGTAAATTTAACTTGATAATCGCCAGGTTTTAAGTTGTTAAAGGTGTAACCACCATTTACATCTGTGCTAGTTGTAGCGATGACAATACCATTGACGGGATTAATTAATTGTACTTTTACGCCTGCAATTCCTGTTTCTGTTGCATCTTGGATACCGTTATTGTTGGCATCATTAAATACGAAGTCTCCCAAGGATGCTGTTTTGTAGAACCCGGAATCGACCGTGGTATCATTCTCTCCTGGAGAAAGATTAACTACATCGGTGATTAATCCATCACTGTCAATCTCATCATTGGCGCCAATATTAGCAACACTTACGCTATTAAAACCATCAGGTTGTACAAATTCAACTTTGTAATCTCCTGGTTGCAAGTTGCTGAACGAGTAGAGTCCATTTGCGTCAGTGGTTGTGGTGGCAATGACATTACCTGCTGTATCTAACAGGTTGACTGTAGCATTGGCGATACCCGTTTCAGAAGCATCTTGGATGCCATTGGCATTTTTGTCTTCAAAGACAAAGTTCCCTAAACTCGCTAATCGTACTAATCCAGCATCTATTGTGCCGTTAAATTCTCCTGATGTTAAGGTGACTGTTTCGGTTAAACCAGTTGTGGAGTTAGCATCACTATCTTTGGCATCATCTCCGATATTGGCTTCGCTGAAGATATAGCCTGCTGGCGATGTAAATTTAACTTGGTAGTCTCCGGGTTTTAAGCTGCTGAAGCTGTAACCACCATTCGCATCTGTGGTGGTTGTGGCGATGACGCTACCATCAACGGGGTTTATTAATTGTACTGTTACCCCTGCAACTCCTGCTTCTGTTGCATCTTGAATACTGTTGTTATTGGTGTCATTAAATACAAAGTCTCCCAAAGATGCTGTTTTGTAGAACCCTGCGTCAATAGTTCTGTTAACTTCTCCACCAACTAAAGTAATAGGTGCAGAGGTCAAATTATTGTTGGTGTTAGCATTGGAATCTAGAGATGTGTTGCCTTGCAGGTATGGACTAACTGTATTAAAGCCTGCTGGTAAGCTAAATTTGACCTGATAGGTACTTGGCAGTAAGGGACCAAACTGATACCAACCCTTCTCAATTTGTGTTGTGTAGGGGTTATCTCCAGTAGTAGTGGCGCCGACAACATTACCATTACCATCAAGTAACGTAACTGTTACACCATCTATTCCTCCTTCGTTAGCCTCTTGAACCCCATTGGCATTTAAGTCATGCCAAACAAAATCTCCAAGACCTGCTGTCTTGACTTCCATCAAGATTGGTTGCAAGTTGGCGCCTTTAACAATTACTCCAAAATCTTGTCCTGCTACTGGTATAAAGTTACTGCCATTGGTTACAGCAAAACTCACTAACGCATCTGCTCTCTGTTGACTGTAAACTTCCAACGAATTGTAGTCTACGCTATCTAATACAGATGTTTCTCCTAGCAGTTTCCAAATGGCTAATTGTACATCGCCCCAAGTGTAGTCAACGTTGTTGTAGCGGTATTTTTTGTCAACTACATTGGCTGCTTCTGTAACGTTATTTATAAGCCAATTGATTTGCTTAAGTTTATTTAGGTATTCGTCTGCTGACGAATTGATTGTCTGTGAACCTGTATAAAGAATACCAGCAGGTACGGTTCCATAGCTAGAATATACATTAGCTTGATTATAAGTACCTTTACGAATCGCAATAGTACTATTAACACACCAAGCGTCATAAACGCCATTCAGTTGTCCACCATTAGTGATAGTGACATTTATATAACTGGGCAAAAGAGATGCCGTAGTTGTTGATGTGTCGTAATCGGTAATGATTTCTGTTGTTGTAGTTGGTAATGTTGAATTAAAAATTGAAAGATTGTTATCTGCCATAACTTCGGAAGCCTGGTTTTTTGTTATGTATATAGCTTTACTATTTCTGCTCAATAAAAAAAGCGTAATTTTGCTGAAATAGTAATTTGAAGCTATTTCACAATTTTTTTACACAAACTTAAACATCAAGTCATCTAACAATATATAGAGGTTTGATTTATACAGAATTAAGAAATAGATTTAAGATAGAAGCCTTTAAGAATAAGGAAAGTTAGTGTTGTGGGTCTTAAATTAAATAAATTTTTTATACTTGACGTAGTTTTTCTCAACTTTATAAAAATGATGAAGAAAGCTTAAAAAGGGTGGGTTAGCTACTGAGACTGTCCTGAGAATAGGAAACTTTGAATGAGAACAGTATTAACAAGTATATTTGCTAACATGTTCAGCAGGAGTATAGTCATAATAAAGAGTGGTGCGTGACGCTAGAGGTATTGTAACTACGTTGAGAGTTTTTCGTGCCATTCCACCCTACTATGACATTAATGGAGGGTCGGTTTTTTTGGGTTGTTATGTGGTATTATTGATGGCTGCGACACTCGCGATAACGTCTTGGCATACTGGCGCCAACCGAAGGCGCATGGGTCGATGTTATACAACGTGAGCATTATGTCTTTTTCAACACTTGGTTTATCGAATGAAATTATCCGTGCTGTAACTGAGCTAGGATATACGCAACCGACACCGATTCAAATGCAGGCAATTCCTGCTGTAATGAAGGGAAATGATTTATTAGCAGGTGCCCAAACGGGTACGGGGAAAACCGCGAGTTTTACTCTACCTTTATTACAGCTATTATCTGAAAATAGCCATAAAAACAGTCAAAGCGAAGGATACCCACCAATTCGAGCATTAATTTTGACACCAACGCGCGAACTCGCTGCACAAGTACAAGAAAGTGTTTATCAATATGGTAAATATCTAAATTTGAGGTCGATGGCAATGTTTGGTGGTGTCAACATCAATCAGCAAAAACGACGCTTGAGGAATGGTGTCGATATTGTGGTTGCCACACCTGGGCGCCTTTTAGACCATGTGCAGCAGGGTACAATTAATCTATCAAATATTGAGTTTTTAATATTAGATGAAGCCGACCGAATGTTAGATATGGGCTTTATTCGCGATATACGTCGTATTTTGAAGCTTTTACCTAGAAAACGGCAGAATTTACTCTTTTTTGCAACGTTTTCTGACGAAATAAAAGGACTTGCTGCAAGTTTACTTAATCATCCGACAATGATTGAAGTGGCACGTCGTAATGTTACCGCTGGTACGGTGACACAAAAAGTATACCAAGTTGATGGTAATAAGAAGCGCCAATTACTATCTCACTTGATTAAACAAGACAAATGGTATCAAGTACTAGTATTTACGCGCACTAAGCATGGCGCCGACCGTTTGGTTGAACAGTTAGGTCAAGACCGTATTCAAGCGTTGGCAATTCACGGCAATAAAAGTCAGTCAGCTCGTACATTTGCTTTAACGAAGTTTAAAAACGGTAATTTACAAGTACTAGTAGCAACAGATATTGCCGCAAGGGGTCTTGATATTAATGAATTGCCCCATGTCGTCAACTTCGATTTACCCAACGTCCCATCCGATTACGTTCATCGTATTGGCCGTACTGGTCGTGCTGGTGCTTCAGGTGAAGCTGTATCGTTGGTATGTCCCGAAGAATCTAAGCTATTGGCAGATATTGAAACACTAATCGCGATTAAATTGCCAAGAGAAACAATTATCGGTTTTAGTTCTAACCCAGAAACTAAACCTGAAAAAACTCCAGATAAACGCAAAATGCAACCTAAAGAATTTAGTCAACGTACAAACCGAGTCGGCGCCAAATCAGGTACAAAAAAACCAGGAACACGCGGTAAAATCAAACGAGAGCGACCAAAGTAAAACATCTTCTTGTGTCATGCTGAGGAACGAAGCATCTTCTTGTGTCATGCTGA
>ERZ1066119.477-NODE-477-length-28015-cov-9.919170_pt1 | contig 28015 bp, 26 predicted proteins | sample MGYA00382766_ERZ1066119 | MGnify/ENA primary metagenome ERZ1066119 (study PRJEB33369, sample SAMEA5778349) | biofilm metagenome | biome: Industrial cooling water; feature: Water cooling tower basin; material: Biofilm | place: United Arab Emirates | collected...
TTGCTGATCCCGGACTGGACGCTGCAATGGGTGCTCACCGCCGGCGACTACCTGTGCTACACCGGCGACCTCGCGACGGTGGAGGCGGTCTTCCCCGCCGTCGAGCGCGCGCTCACCTGGTTCGAACGGCTCAGGACCAGCAACGGCCTCGTCGCCGACCTGCCCTATTGGCACTTCATGGACTGGGCGGCGCTGGGCCGGAAGGGCGAGGCCGCGACGCTCAACGCCCAACTGGCCGGCGCGAGCGCGACGGCCGGCAGGATCGCCGACGTGCTCGGCTATGCCCGTGCGGCCGAGAAATACCGTGCGCGCGTCGCGGAGATCCAGACGGCGCTCGAACGGCACTGGGATGCGGCCCGCGGGGCTTACGTCGACATGGTCGACCCCGTCACCGGCGCGCGCGACCGGCGGATGAGCCAGCACGCCAACGCCGCGATGATCCTGTGGGGCGGGGCCCCGCGCGCGCGCTGGCCCGCCATGGTGGCGCGCATGACCGACCCCGGACGCCTCACCTTCACGCCCGCGCCCCCGATCGCGCCGGAGGGCGAGCCGCTCGACGTGGAGGAAGGCGTGGTGCTCGCCAACACCTTCTACAGCCACTTCGTCTACGGCGCGCTGGCGGAGGCCGGGCGTCTGGACCTGGCGCTGCAGGGGATGCGCGAGCGCTACGGGCCGATGCTGGAGCGCGGCGCGGACACGTTGTGGGAGAGCTTCGACCCGACAGCCAGCCTGTGCCACGGCTTTTCCGCGTCCCCCACCCACCACCTCACCACCCGCCTGCTCGGCCTTGCGCCGGGCGAGGACGGCTGGCGCACGCTGGCGTTCGCGCCGGACCTCGCGGGCCTCGTCCAGGCGGAGGGGCGCATAGCGACGGTGCGCGGACCGATCGCGGTTCGGCTGGAACGCACAGCGGCGCGGAGCATGGCTGCAGAACTCCAGCTTCCTCCCGGGATCGACGCCGTCATCGATCCGGCACGGTATCGGGCCGGAACCTATCGGCTCGCGGGCGGCGCGTCCCACCATTTGGAGCTCGCGGTCGAAGGCGAGTGACGCCCGCCCGGCCGATCCGCCTGAACAACTCTGGCGCCGGCACGTTTAGCCGGCGTCGCAGTGATCTGGCGTCGGGCGATCGGTCCCACGTCATGGTCTCTCTGGCGTACCGAGAGGAGAGAGATGATGAACGGCAACGATAAGAGCGCGTTCGGCTTCGACGACCCCAATCGCGGCCCGCTCGACCGCACCGCCAACGCGATGACCGGCGGGACCGGCGGCACCTCTGGCGCGATGGGCGGCGCCATGGACGGCGTCGACGACCCGAACCGCGGCCCCCTCGACCGCGCGGCCAATGCGGTGACCGGCGGGACCGGCGGCGTTTCGGGAGCGATGGGCGGCGGGACCGGACACTATGCGGGCGGCACGTCGGGGGCGATGGGCGGTGCCATGGACGGCGTCGACGACCCGAACCGCGATCCCCTCGACCGTGCGGCCAATGCGGTGACGGGCGGGTCTGGCGGCGTATCCGGCGCGATGGGCGGCGGGACCGGACATTATGCGGGCGGCACGTCGAGCGCGATAGGCGGCGCCGGCCTGGGATCGCAGTCGGGCGGGGTCGCTTCGGCGATGTTCGACAGCGAGGACGAGGCGCAGCGCGCCGTGCAGGAGCTCCGCCGGATGGGGGTCAGCGACGGCGCCCTGTCGATCGTCGCGCAGAAGGGACGCGCGACGACCACCCGCGAGGGCAGCGGCGAGATCACCGACGAGGAGCATGGCAGCATCCTGCGCGGCATCCTGGGCGGCGGCGCGCTGGGCGCGGGCTTGGGCGTCGCGGCGCTCGCGATCCCGGGTGTGGGACCGCTCGCGGCGCTCGGCGCGATCGCGGCTTCGGCGGTGCCGGAGGCGATGGCGATCGGCGCAGCCGCCGGCGCGGTCGGGGGCACGCTGAACGAGTCGCTGAAGAAGCACGGCGTCAGCGACGAGGACGCGGGCTATTATGGCGAACGGCTGAAGAGCGGCGGCATCCTGGTGACCGTCCAAGCCGACACGATCGGCCGCGAGCAGGCGCAGGATGTGCTGTATCGGTATGGCGGCCACTCCGCCGCCCGCGCCCGCGCCGGCGCATACTGATCCGATGACCTCCGGGGCGGCGCGCTGCCGCCCCGGGGCGTTCGGGCCTACCCCGCGAGGGGACGCACCGCGGCGGTCGTCGCATCCCAGACATGCGTGCAGAGCTGGGCTTCGGGCGTGTCGGCCTCATGCAGCGCCGCCACCGTGACCCAGCCCTCGCCACGCAGCCGGACGCCCTCGGCGGGGAGGGTGCCGACGGGGAGGAACAGGCGCCGTCGCTCGCGCGCGCCATCCCGCGCCAGCATGTCGGCGTAGAGGCTGAAGCCGGTGGCGGACTCTTCCGCGCCGTCCTCATGCACGATGGTGTAGGTGCCGCCCCGCCCGACCTCCGCCGGCGCGCCGGCGACGAACAGCGAGAAGCCGAGCCAGGTCTGGTACTCGAAGCCGTGCCGCTCCGTCGGGTCGAGCGTCAGCTGCACGCCCTCCAGCCCGGCGGCGATCCGCTCCACCCCGTCAAGCCGCGTCGCCAGTACGCCCGTGTTGTCGATCGACCGCAATCGGGCGAGCGCGGGGGCGAAGGGACCGGCCGCCTCGATCAGCGGCAGAAAGGCCGGCGCGATCGCAGCCACCCCGCCGGCGTCCTTGGCGTCGAGGCGGTCCTTGAGCGCAGCCACGTTTCCGACCGGCAGGGGGCCGGCGGCGAGCGTGTCGACCAGGTCGGGCAGGGTGAAGTCGATCGACAGGCCCGCCGCGCCGGCGGCCCGTAGCGCCTCCGCCGCGACGGCGACCACCTCGCCCGCGGCCGCCACCGTATCGAGGCCGATCAGTTCGCAGCCGATCTGCCGCCGTTCGCGCGCGGGAGCGAGCTCCGGCGCGCGGAGTTTCAGCACCGGCCCGGCATAGGAGAGCCGCACGGGTCGGGGATGGTGCCCCATGCGGGTCGCCGCGATCCGCGCCACCTGCGCGGTCAGGTCCGGCCGGATCGCGAGCGTGCGCTGCGACACGGGATCGACGAAGCGCACAGCGTCGCGCAGCCCTCCCGCCTTCAGACGGGTGGCGAGCGCATCGGCGAACTCGACCAGGGGCGGGTCCGCGCGTTCGTAGCCGTAGCTGCGCGCGACCTCCAGAACCGCGGATTCGACGGTCGCCTGCGCGTCGGCGTGCGGGGGAAGACGGTCGCGAAAACCGGAGGGAAGAAGGGCGGTCACTTCTCCCTCCCCACCTTGGGGGGAGGGAGGGAGCCGCGTAGCGGCGGAAGGGAGAGGGGGCGAGCCGAAGGCTCGCGCGGCCGCTGCGCGACCGCCCCCTCTCCCCGGCCCTCCCCCCAAAGGGGGGAGGAAGAAGAAGCCAGCACGTCGAGGATCGTCGTGAGCACCCCTTCCTCGTTGTCCATCACCTCACCATTGGTGAAATGCAGGACACGGTACCCGTCTCGCTCCAGTTTGACTGTGCGGCGCGCATCGTACTGAGACGTATGCGCGTGCGTGTCGCCATCGATTTCGATCACGAGTTTGTGCGAGCGCGCCAGGAAGTCGGCGATGTAGGGGCGTCGGACTGACTGGCGCACGAACTTGTAGCCGAGCCGCTTCGCGCGGAGGTGATACCAGAGCCGAGCTTCGGCGGGCGTCATCTCGCGGCGAAGCTGCCTTGCGAAGTGCAGAAGGCGTTCGTCGACTCGCGGCATTCGCCCCTCTCCCCAGAGGGACGAGGGAGTGTCAATCAAAACCTCAACCCCATCGCCGTCCGCACCCCTGGCAGCGCCTTGACGCGCGCCAGCAGCTCGGCCGTCACCGGCTCGTCGACCGACAGCAGCAGCACCGCCTCGCCGCCTGCCGCGCGGCGGCCGAGGTGGAAGGTGCCGATGTTCACGCCCGCTTCGCCCAACAGCGTGCCGAGCCGGCCGATGAAACCCGGCGCGTCCTCGTTGACGACGTAGAGCATCGGACCGGCGAGGTCGGCCTCGATCTTGACGCCGAACAGTTCGACCAAGCGCGCCTCGCGGTCCCCGAACAGGGTGCCCGCGACCGAACGGTCGCCGCTCTCGGTCGAGACGGTCACGCGCACGAGCGTGTGATAGTCGCCCTCGCGGTCGTGGCGGATCTCGCGAACGTCGAGACCGCGCTCGCGCGCCAGGAAGGGCGCGTTGACCATGTTCACCGTGTCCGAATGGACGCGCATCAGGCCGGCGAGGACGGCCGACGTGATCGGCTTCTGGTTCAGCGCGGCGGCCGCGCCTTCCACCTCGATCGCGATCCCGCTCAGCGCGCCATGCGCGAGCTGGCCGACCAGCGAGCCCAGCGTCTCGGCCAGCGCCATATAGGGCTTCAGCTTGGGCGCCTCCTCGGCCGACAGCGAGGGCATGTTGAGCGCGTTCGTGACGCCGCCCGACACCAGGAAGTCGGCCATCTGCTCGGCGACCTGGATCGCGACATTGACCTGCGCCTCCGTGGTCGATGCGCCCAGGTGCGGCGTCGAGATGAAGTTGGGCGTGCCGAACAGCGGCGATTGGGTCGCCGGCTCTTCCACGAACACATCGAGCGCCGCGCCGGCGATATGGCCGGAATCGAGCCCCGCCTTCAGCGCCGCCTCGTCGATCAGTCCGCCGCGCGCGCAGTTGATAATGCGGACGCCCTTCTTCGTCTTGGCCAGGTTCTCGGCCGACAGGATGTTGCGGGTCTGCTCGGTCAGCGGCGTGTGCAGCGTGATGAAGTCCGCGCGCGCCAGCAGCGCGTCGAGGTCCACCTTCTCGATCCCCAGTTCGACGGCGCGCTCGGGGGTGAGGAACGGGTCGTAGGCGATGACCTTCATCTTCAAGCCCCGCGCGCGCTCGGCGACGATCGAGCCGATATTGCCCGCACCGATCAGGCCCAGCGTCTTGGACGTGAGTTCCACGCCCATGAAGCGGTTCTTCTCCCATTTGCCGGCCTGGGTGGACGCGTCCGCCTCGGGCAGCTGGCGGGCGAGCGCGAACATCAGCGCGATGGCGTGCTCGGCGGTTGTGATCGAGTTGCCGAAGGGCGTGTTCATGACGACCACGCCCTTCGCCGACGCGGCCGGGATATCGACATTGTCGACGCCGATCCCGGCGCGGCCAACGACCTTCAGGTTCGTCGCCGCCTCCAGGATGTCGCGCGTGACCTTGGTCGAGGAGCGGATGGCGAGGCCGTCATAGCCGCCGATGATCTCCTTGAGCTGGTCGGGCTTCAGGCCTGTGATCTCGTCCACCTCGACCCCGCGCTCGCGGAAGATCTGGGCGGCCTTGGGATCCATTTTGTCGGAGATGAGGACTTTGGGCATATGCTGCCTCCATGTGCTCCCGCGAGGGTGGGAGCGTAGAGTTGAGAATGTCGGATGCGGCTCTGCTCCCGCCTGCGCGGGAGCAGCGGCTAGGCGGAGGAGGCGGTCGCGTAGGCCCAGTCGAGCCAGGGCCCCAGCGCCTCGATGTCGGCGGTGTCGACCGTCGCGCCGCACCAGATTCGCAGGCCCGGCGGGGCGTCGCGATAGCCGCCGATGTCGAACGCGGCCTCTTCCGCCTCGAGCAGCGCGACCATGCGCTTGATGACCGCCTCGTCCGCGTCCACCGTCAGGCAGACGCTGGTGCGCGACCGGCTGGCCGGGTCGGCGGCGAGATGGCCGAGCCACGGCCGCTCCGCGACGATCCGGTCGAGCGCGGCCGCGTTGGCGTCCGATCGCGCGATCAGCCCGCCGTCCCCCAGCGACTTCGCCCATTCGAGCGTCCAGATTGCATCCTCGACGGCGAGCATGGAGGGCGTGTTGATCGTCTCGCCCTTGAACACGCCCTCGGCGAGCTTGCCCTTGGACACGAGCCGGAACACCTTTGGGAGCGGCCAGGCCGGCGTATAGCTCTCCAGCCGCTCGACCGCGCGCGGGCCCAGGATCAGGACGCCGTGCGCGCCTTCGCCGCCCAGCACCTTCTGCCAGGAGAAGGTCGCGACATCGATGCAGTCCCAGGGCAGGTCATAGGCGAACACCGCCGAGGTCGCGTCGGCGAAGGACAGCCCCTCGCGGTCGGCGGCGATCCACTCGCCATTCGGCACGCGCACGCCCGAGGTCGTGCCGTTCCAGGTGAAGAGCACGTCGTGGCTCCAGTCCACCTGCGACAGATCGGGCAACTGGCCGTAGTCGGCGCGCAGCACACGGGGATCGAGCTTGAGCTGCTTGACCGCGTCCGTCACCCAGCCCTCGCCGAAGCTTTCCCAGGCGAGCGCCGTGACGGGCCGCGCGCCCAGCATCGTCCACATCGCCATTTCATAGGCGCCGGTATCGGAGCCGGGGACGATGCCGATGCGATGGGTGTCCGGCAGCCGCAGCACCTCGCGAATGAGCTGGATCGCATAGGCCAGCCGCGCCTTGCCGAGCTTGGAGCGGTGCGAGCGGCCGAGGCTGGCGGTCGCGAGCTTGGCGGCGGACCAGCCCGGAGGCTTGGCGCACGGACCGGAGGAGAAGAAGGGGCGCGCCGGCTTGGCGGCGGGTTTCGCGGGCGCAGTACGGGCGTCGGCGAGCGTCGTGTCGGTCATGTACAACTCTCCTTGCAGAGAGCACGCGCGGCGTTGGGACCGCGTGGCCCGTTGGCGGGGGTAGGGGAATTTGGCGCAGCGCACAACCAGTTCGTCATGCCGGGCTTGTCCCGGCATCCGCTGTCGTCCACGCTCGTCGGCGTGAGGGAGCGGGTCTGGCGTGGATGCCGGCACAAGGCCGGCATGACGGTGCTGTTGCTCCTCGCCGCCTGCGGCCGGGTGGAGCGGCCGAGCCAGCCGAATTACGGTCGCGTCGTCGGCCCCTCGGCACGCGAGACGGCGCAGTGCCATGCCGACCTCGCAGCGCTCGGCGTGTCCTTTCAGCCGCTGGCCGACCGGCAGACCGGGCCGGGCTGCGGCCTGATCGGCACGGTCAGGCTCCTCGACATCGGCGTGCCCACCGCCAATCTCGGGGCCATGCGCTGCGCGCAGGCGCGCGCGTTCGCCGCCTGGGCGCGCAACGCGGTCGCGCCCGCGGCGTATCAGCTGCTCGGCAGCGAGCTTGCGCGGATCGACACGATGGGCAGCTATGCCTGCCGCAACGTGGTGGGCGGCTCCGGTCCTCCGCGCCGCTCAGGTCACGCCATCGCCAACGCGGTCGACGTCAGCGCCTTCGTGCTGAAGGATGGCCGACGCGTGACGGTGCTGCGCGACTGGCGCTCGGCCGACCCCGCCGTCCGGGACTTCCTGCAGACGGTGCGCCGGTCCGCCTGCCGGCGCTTCGGAACCGTGCTGTCGCCGGACTACAACGCCGTCCATGCCGATCACCTGCATCTGGAGGCGGCGGGCGCGCTCTGTCGCTGACTTGCGCCCGACACACAGGATGCGTAACCGGCTGGGATGACAGACACCCGAGTACCGAGCCGCGTCTTCCCGCGCGCCAAGCAGGACGCGGAGAGCGCCGCGACGGCGATCTCCACGCCGCAGACCGAGCACTCCTCCTATCGCCTCGCCTTCCAGGACATGGACTTCCTGCTGCGCGAGGATCTGCGTCCCGTGCGGTTCCAGCTGGAGCTGTTGAAGCCCGAGCTGATCCTGGACGAGGCGAAGATCGCCTCCACCTTCGTGTTCTACGGCTCCGCCCGAATTCCCGAGCCCGCCAAGGCGGACGCGATGCTGGAGCTGGCCACCGATCCCCAGCATCGCCGCATCGCCGAGCGACTGGTCGCCAAGAGCAAATATTATGATGTCGCGCGCGAGCTGGCGCGGATCACCAGCCGCCTGCCGCGCGACGAGAAGGGGTGGCGGCACTTTGTCGTGTGCTCGGGCGGCGGGCCGTCGATCATGGAGGCGGCCAACCGCGGCGCGGCGGATGTGGGCGCCGAGTCGGTCGGACTCAACATCGTGCTGCCGCACGAACAGGCCCCCAATCCCTATGTGACCCCGTCCTTGTCGCTGCAGTTCCACTACTTCGCGCTGCGCAAGATGCACTTCCTGCTCCGCGCGCGGGCGCTGGCGGCCTTCCCGGGCGGGTTCGGCACTTTCGACGAGCTGTTCGAGCTCCTGACGTTGATCCAAACCGGCAAGATCAAGCCCATGCCCGTCCTGCTCTTCGGGCGCGAGTTCTGGGAGCGGGTCGTCAGTTTCGACGCGCTGGTCGAGGAGGGCGTCATCTCCGACCGCGACCTCGGCATCTTCACCTATGTCGAGACGGCGGAGGAGGCGTGGGAAGTCGTGCGCCGCTTCTACGAGGAGCGCGCCAAGGCCGAAGTCGAGGCGTAGCCCTCAATCCCGTCATGCCGGCCCTGTGCCGGCATCCACCTCGACGCATACCAAACGGCCCGAGGAGCAGGAGCAACGTGGATGCCGGCACAAGGCCGGCATGACGATGCTCAAGCGGGACCCCGGCTCAGGGCCGGGGTGACGGGTTAGTTGCCGACCTTCGCGCCCTGCTTGGCCGCCGCGGGATCGACCGACGGCGCGCCCGAGGCGGGAGTGCCGGTGTTGCCGATCGCGCCGGTTTCCGCACGGCGATCCTTCTCGACCGCGTCCACGGCCGAGGTCGCGCCCGGCGCGGCGTCCTGGTTCTGGCCGCCCTCGGTCGCGGGCGGGTTGCCGCCGGTCGCCGGATCGGCCGCCCCGCCCGGTGCGGGGGCGGCGGGCAGCGGCAGGTTGGAGCCCTGCTGGTTCAGGTACAGGATCACGTTGGCGCGGTCCTGTGCGTTGGCTAGCCCGGCAAAGGTCATCTTGGTGCCGTCGGCGAACTTGCGCGGGCTCTTCAGCCACGCATTCATCTTTTCCCAGTCCCAGTTGCCGCCGACGCCCTTCAGCGCGTCCGAATAGGCGAACGCGCCCGCCGCGATCGGCTTGCCCATGATGCCATGGATGTTGGGGCCGACGCCGGCCGCGCCGCCCGGCGTGATCGTGTGACAGGCGGAGCACTTCTTGAACACGTCCGCGCCCTTGGCCGCGTCGGCGCTGGCGAGCAGCGCGGCGATCGGCTGCTCCGCCTCGCCGCCTTCGCCGCCCGCTTCGGCCGCGGCCTCGACCGGATAGCCTTCCTTCTCGGGATGGCCGCTGTCGAAGAGCATGCCGCCCGCGATCGACAGGCCCAGCGCCGTGCCGAAGGCGGCCAGCGTCCAGCCGGCGATCGTGTTGAAGCGGTTGTCCATGCCTGTGCGATTGTCCCGGAATGAGCTTTGCGGCGCTCCTTAGAAAAGCGCCGCCCACCTAGCAAGCCGCGCCGCCGTCCCGTAACGACCCGTGTTGATGGAGAGTTTCGCCACCCCCGCCCGCCGGGCGGTCGCGGAGATGACGGCCGCCGCCGCCGCCGCGCCGGATCGGGCCGTCGCGTTCCAGGGCGCGCCCGGCGCGAACAGCCACGTGGCCGTGCGTCAGGCGTTCCCCGACGGCCTCCCGCTGCCCTGTTTCGACTTCGCCGACGCGATCGATGCGGTGAAGGACGGGCGTGCCGACCGCGCCATGATCCCGATCGAGAACTCGCTCCACGGCCGGGTCGCCGACATCCACTTCCTGCTGCCGGAATCGGGACTGGTCATCACCGGCGAGCATTTCCTCCCGATCACCTATGCCCTGATGGGGGTGGGACCGCTCGACGCGGTGCGCGAGGCGGTGAGCCACCCGCAGGCGCTGGGGCAGTGCCGGCACTGGCTGAAGGCGCGCGGCCTCACCCCCGTCAGCTACCCCGACACGGCCGGCGCCGCGGCGCTGGTGGCGGAGCGGGGCGACCCCGCCGCCGCCGCGCTCGCTCCGCCCGGCGCGGCGGCGCTCTATGGGCTGGAGGTGCTCGCCCACGGCATCGCCGACGCCGAGCACAACACCACCCGGTTCGTGGTGCTGGCCCGCGGCGGCCCGCGTCCGGTCGGCGAGGGACCGTGGATGACCACGCTCATCTTCGAGGTGAAGAACGTGCCGGCGGCGCTCTACAAGGCGCTGGGCGGGTTCGCGACCAACGGCGTCAACATGACCAAGCTGGAGAGCTATCAGCGCGGCGGCAGCTTCTCGGCGACCGAGTTCTACGCCGACGTGGAAGGCAAGCCGGGCGACCCCGGCCTCGACCGCGCGCTCGACGAGCTCGGCTTTCATTCCAAATGGCTGCGCGTGCTGGGGACCTATCCCCGCGCCCGCGAGCGGGTCTAGGTCCGCGCCCGCCCCGTCGCGCTCAGCGCCAGCAGCACCGCGGGGGCGACCAGCACGGCGGCGATCACGAAAGGTGCGTTGATGCTGACATGGGCGAAGGCGAGCCCGGCGGTCAGCGGCCCGACGAAGCGCGCGAACGCGCCCGTCGCGTTGTTCAGCCCCAGCACCTGCCCCTGCTTGGCCGGGTCGGCGTTGCGGGAGATGAGCGCGCCGACATTGGGCCAGCTGACCGACTGGCCGATCGCGGTCACGACCAGCAGCGCGGCCGTCATCGGGAACCCTGTCGACTGCGTCTGACCCAGGATGCCGATCGTGGTCAGCGCCATGCCGGCCGCGAGCACGCGGGCTTCGCCGAAGCGCTCCGACAAGGGTCCGGTCACGAAGAACTGGACCAGCCCCGACACCGCGCCCGCCGCCGCGAAGCACCAGCCGACCTCGCGCGGTCCCCAGCCGAACCGGCGCTCGCCCCAGAGGCCGAAGACGGACTCGATCCCCGTGAAGGCGAAGCCGACGAGGAAGGTGGTGAGCATCAGCCGGCCGATCACGGGGTGCCGCGTCACCTCGCCGATCGCGCGCCAGCGGCTGCCCGTCTCCTCGCGCGCGCGGTGGACCTGCGGCTCGCGGATGAAGAGCAGGATGCTGAGCAGGCATGTCGCGGAAAAGCCGGCGGCGATCAGCAGGGGCACGCGGAACCCCGCCGTTCCGGCTTCCGGATGGGCGAAGACTCCGCCGATCGAGGGGCCGATCACCAGGCCCAGGCTGCCCGACGCGCCGATCCAGGCCATGCGCCGGCTGCGCTTCTCCGCCGGGGTCACGTCGGCGATATAGCCCTGCATCACCGCCCCGTTGCCGCTCGCCGCACCGCCGATGAAGCGGATCACGAAGGCGGTCCAAACGTCGGGTGCGAAGGCGAGGGCGAGATAGCAGAGCAACGTGCCGCTGACCGTCGAGAGCAGCAGCGGCTTGCGCCCGACCCGGTCGGACATGCGCCCCCACACCGGCTCGCCGAAGAACGCGCCCATGGAGAAGGCGGAGAAGATCAGCGCGATCTGCCACGGCGCGGCGTGGAAGCTCTCTGCATAGAAGGGCAGCAGCGGGATGACGATCCCGAACCCCAGCATGTTGATGAACATGACCGAGACCAGGCTGGCGGCGGCGAGCGAGGAGCGGTCGGAGGTCACCAGGGGTCGGTAGCCGCGCAGTTCTCCGCCGTCATCCCGGCCGTGAGCCGGGATCCCGCTTTTTTGGCCTGTCCAAGGAGCAGCGGGACACCGGCTCACGGCCGGGGTGACGAAACCCTCGACCTTGGGCCACTCGCGCTCCAAAGCACGGCCATGCTCGACGCCGAACCCTTCTTCTCCCCCGAGGGCGACGCCTTCGTGCCCCAGCCATACGCGCGCGGGCCGTGGGATCCCCGGTCGCTCAACGGCCGCGTCGTCGCGGGGCTCCTCGGGCACGAGCTGGAGCGGCGGCACGGCGGGGAGGGGTGGCTGCCCGCGCGGCTGACCGTCGACCTCTACCGGCTGCCCGGCTTCGACCCGGTCACGATCGAGACGCGCGTGGTGCGCGAAGGGCGGCGCATCCGCGTGGTGGACGCGACCTTCCACTCGGCGGGCAAGGACATGGCGCGCGCCACCTGCCAGTTCTTGGCCCAGGGCGAGAACGCCGCCGGCGAAGTCTGGCGGCCGGAGCCGTGGGACGCGCCCGCGCCTGAGGCCGTGCCGCCGCCACCCGACCGCGGCGGCTGGGCGCCGTGGGAGATGCGGCCCTTCGAGGGCGCGTTCGGCCAGGCCGGCCGGCGGCGCACCTGGCTGCGCGAGGTCCGGCCGATGGTCGGCGGCGTCCCGCTCACGCCGTTCGCGCGCGTCGCCGCCGCGTGCGACTTCGCCAGCCCGTTTTCGCACAGCGGGTCGGAGGGGCTGGGCTATATCAACACGGACGTGACGCTGATGCTGCACCGCCTGCCGGCGGGCGAGTGGATCGGGTTCGAGAGCAGCTATCACGGGGCGGATGCGGGCGTCGCCGCGGGCGAGTGCCGGCTCTACGACGAGACGGGGCCGATCGGCTTCGCCGCCTGCGTGGCGCTCGCGCAGAAACTTACATTGAAGCCGCGCTAAGCGTGTGCTCCCGCGCAGGCGGGAGCCTAGAGCTACGAAGGTCGGTGCTCGCGGCCTTCGGCTCCCGCCTTCGGGAGCACATGCTTCGTCCGCGCTAACCCTCGCCGCTGCCCAGATCGTCGGTGATGACCGGCGCGACATGGCGGCGGGGTTCGCGCACCCGAAACACCAGCACCGCGAGCGTCGCCATCAGGAAGCCGAGCGCCACCTCCATCAGCACCCGCACGCCCGCGAACTCGACCACCACGCCCCCGATCAGCGGCCCGGCGGCGGCGATCGCGCCCTCGACGGTGGTGGAGAGCGCGAGCCGCATCGGCACGTCCTCGCGCCGCCCGAACTCCAGCACCATGGTGGACGCGCTCATCTGATAGCCCGACGCCGCCGCCCCGAGCAGGCAAAAGCTGGCGACCACCGTCCAGGGCTGTGTCGCGAAGAGCAGCAGCGAGACGCCCGCGATCCACACCGCGACCGCGCAGATGAAGGCGAGGCGGAAGCCGAGCCGGTCGCCCATCTGCCCCCACAGGACGTTCGACAGCGTGTCCGCGCCCAGGAAGGCGAAGGACAGCAGCCCGATGGTCCGACCGTCCATCCCCATCGTGTCCGCGGCGACGAGCACATAGAAGGGCGCGGCGATCCGGCCGGCGATGGCGAGCGCCTGCGCGATGATGAACCAGCGATAGTCGCGGTCGGCGAGCAGCTGCGGCAGCTCGCGCAACCGCGCACCCAGCTTGCTCCGCGCGCGGCGTTCCACCGCGTCCGGCTCCTTCATCATCAGTTGCAGCACGGCGAGGCCGGCCGAGGTGAGCACGAACGTCACGAAGAAGGTCGTGGCGTAGCCGTTGCCCCAAACGTTGCGCTCGATCAGGTACGCGCCCGCCCAATAGGACAGCGCCGCCGCGATCGCGCCGCCGGTCAGGTTGCGATAGCCCTGCAGGCGTCCGCGCCGGTCGATTGGGATGACCTTCGCCATCAGCATCTGGAATGCGACCCGCTGCGTGCCCGTGAAGACGCCGAGCAGGAAGAAGAGCGACAATGTGACCGCGGTCAGCGCCCAGCCGCCGAGGAACCAGCCGGCCAGCGCCAGCCCCAGGATCTGGACGCGCATCAGCCCGCCGACCCGGATGGCGTAGGGCAGGACGCGGTGACGATGTTCGATCCGCGACGCGCCCACGATCGGCGACAGGATTGCGCCGAGCTGCAGCAGCGCTTGCCCCAGCCCGACGAACGCCGCCGAGCCGGTGAGGAGGTGGATGTAGCTGGGGATCAGCGTCGGCGCGTACATCAGCCGGAAGCCGGTCAGGCCGAGCATGCCGTGGATGAAGTGCCCGGCGTAATTGCGCCGCAGATGCCGCGCGACGAACGCGTCCGCCTCGGCCTGGCGATCCGCCACCCCCGTCATGCCGGCCCGCGAGTGTTCCCGCGAACGCGGGAACCCAGAGCCATGAAGGGCGCCGCTCGCAACTCTGGGCTCCCGCCTGCGCGGGAGCACGGGAAGGTTCGGCCGGGCGTCACTCCGTCTCTGGCGCGAACATCGGGACGTGCGGGCCGCCCTCCGTCGGCACGAACCGGACCCGAACCCGCTGCCCGATCGCGAGCGCGTCGTGGTCGTCGGTCGCGATGTTGGTCAGCACCGCCGGACCCTCGTCCAGCGTCACATAGGCGAGCGTATAGGGCGCGTCCTTGCCCCGCCGCATCGTCGACAGGCTGTAGATCGTGCCTGTGCCGGCCGCCTCCACCCATTCGGTGTTGGCCGACAGGGTGAAGGGCGAGAGCGCGCGGGGGTAGTAGAAGCACTGGCCGGTGTCGTTGCACCGCTTGATGAGCAGCCTGCCCTCGGCGGCGGCGTCCCAGAAGGGCTGGGTCTCGACGTTCGGTTCGGGGGCGGGGAGGGCCCGACCCTTCATAGGCTCTGCCATCACTGACGCTCCAGGATCAGGGTAGCGGCGCCGTGCCGCTGGCCCAGCGATCCGCCGATGCCGGTCGCGACCGCCAGATCGCAGTTCGGAACCTGCACGGCGGGGTGCGCCTCGCCGCGCAGCTGACGGACCGCCTCGATCACCTTGGTGATGCCGCCGCGGTTGGTCGGGTGGTTGTTGCACAGCCCGCCGCCGTCGGTGTTGAAGGGCAGCTTGCCGGACCCGGAGATGAGGTTCCCGTCCGCGACGAACCGCCCGCCCTCGCCCTTGGCGCAGAAGCCCAGATCCTCCAGTTGGATTAGGACCGTGATGGTGAAGCTGTCGTAGATGGACGCGTATTTCATGTCCGCCGGCGTCACCCCGGCCTCGGCAAAGGCGGCAGGGCCGGACACCGCGGCGGCCGACGTGGTGAGGTCCAGCCTCACCCCGCCGCGCGGCCCCTTCACCGCCTCGCCCGCGCCGCGCACCGCGATCAGCGGGCGCTTGAGCGAGCGCGCGATCTCCGGCGCGACCACGATCAGTGCGCCGCCGCCGTCCGAGACGACGCAGCAGTCCAGCCGGTGCAGCGGGTCGGAGATCATGGGGGAGGCGAGCACGTCCTCGACCGTCACCACGTCGCGCAGCATCGCGTGCTCGTTGTGCTGGGCGTGGTGGCTCGCCGCGACCTTGATCCAGGCCAGCTGCTCCGACGTGGTGCCGTATTCGTGCATGTGGCGCGCCGCGCACATGCCGTAGCTGTTGTGGGTCGTGGACCCGACCCATCCTTCGAAAGCGGCCTCGGGCGCGTTGAACCGCCCGCCCCGGAACGGCTCGGAGCGCGGCCGGCCGGCGAGCGTGATCAGCGCCACCGAACACTGCCCCGCGGCGATCGCCTGCGCGGCGTGGGAGACATGGAGGATGTAGGACGAGCCGCCCGTCTCCGTCGAATCGGTATGCCGGACTTTCAGCCCCAGATAGTCGATCATCGACATGCCGCCGAAGCCCGGCGCGTCGCCCGCGCAGAAATAGCCGTCGACATCCGCGAGGCTCAGCCCCGCATCGGCCAGCGCGCCGGCGGCGCATTCGGCGTGGAGCTGCGGCGTCGTCTTGTCGGGGGCGAGCCGGGTCGGATGCTCCCACGCACCGGCGATATAGGCCTTGTTGCGGATCGTCATGGCCGCCCGACCGTGGCCGAGCGTGGGCGGTCGCGTCAAGCCGCTTGACGGCCGCGCGGGCATACCGCAATTTCTAAGCCGGTCGGAGACGCTACGGAAAACAGGGCGCTCCCGACCGGGAGAGGCGCGGAATGGCCACGAGAGTCGCGGAACAGGTCGGCGAGCGCGGAGCGCCGGTCGAGCGCGCGCTGGCGCGCCGCGGGCTGACGCTGACGCTGCTCACCACCGCCTATTTCTTCAGCTACATGGACCGGCAGATCCTGGCGATCCTGCAGGAGCTGATCCGCCGCGACCTGAACCTCTCCGACACGCAATTGGGCTTGCTCGCCGGCTTCGCCTTCGCGCTCTTCTACGCGACGCTCGGCATCCCGGTCGCGCGGCTGGCGGACCGGAGCAACCGGGTCAACATCATCGCGGTCGCGCTCGCCCTGTGGAGCGCGATGACGGCGGTCTGCGGGCTGGCGCAGAACTTCGTCCAGCTCCTGCTCGCGCGCATCGGCGTGGGCGTGGGCGAGGCGGGGTCGAGCCCGCCCAGTCACTCGATCATCGCCGACCTCTACCCGCCGGAGAAACGCGCGGGCGCAATGGGCATCTATTCGCTGGGCGTCGTGCTCGGCGGCGCGTTCGGGACCATGATCGGCGGCGCCGTCGCGCACGTCTATGGCTGGCGCGTCGCCATGTTCGTGGTGGGGCTGCCCGGCATCATCCTGGCCGTCCTGATCAAGCTCCTTGTCGTGGAACCGCGGCGCGGCATGTCGGACCCGCAGGCGGCCGCGGCGGCGAACGCGGACAAGAGCGCGGTGCCGCCCTTCGGCGAGGCGTTCGGGGCCATGTTCCGGACCAAGCCGGCCTTCCACCTGGTGATGGGTGTCACGATCACCTCGCTGATCGGTTACGGCCACGGCGCGTTCGGGCCGAGCTTCCTGCAGCGCTCGCTCGGCCTGCCGATGATCGACGTGGCGCGCATCGTCGCGCCGCTCGCGGCAGTCTTCGGCACGCTGTCGGCCGTCGGCGGCGGCTGGGTCGCGAACAAGGTCGCGGCGCGCTACGGCCTCTACGCGCAGAGCTGGATGGTCTTCGCCATGAAGTGCGTCGGGCTGCCCCTGTCCTTCTTTTTCTATTCCAGCACCGACCCCTATTGGGCGCTGCCGCTCTATTTCCTCACCATCCTGTTCACCGCCAGCTATCTCGGCCCCACCTTCGCGCTGATCCAGGGGCTCGCGCCGATGCGGATGCGGGCGCTCTGGGCCGCGATCACGCTGCTCGTCATCAATCTGATCGGGCTCGGGCTAGGGCCCACGCTGATCGGCGTGATCAGCGACCTCCTGCGGCCCACCTTCGGCGAGGAGTCGCTGCGCTGGGCGATGATCTCCTTCTCGGCGGTCACGCCCTGGGCCTTGTTCCACTATTGGCGCGCCGGCGTCCTGTTGAAGCGCGGCGAGAGCGCCCCCCGGTAAAGAGGACCTATGAACCTAGCCGACCTCGACGCCGAACTGGACCAGGCCGCGCTCAGCGGCATGAAATACGCCGTGTGGGCGCGGCTCCGGCCCCAGCGCGTCGCCGTCGTCGACCCGGACGGGACGGAGCACAGCTACGCGCACGTCAACGGCCGCGCCAACCAGCTCGTCCGCCTGTTCCGCGCGCGCGGGCTCCAGGCCGGCGACGCGGTCGCGATGGTCATGTCCAACCGGGTCGAGTTCGTCGAGGTGCTGGGCGCGTGCCTGCGCGGCGGCTTCCGCCTGACGCCGATCAACTGGCACCTGACCGCCGACGAGATCGGCTACATCATCTCCGATTGCGAGGCCAAGGCGGTGGTCGCCGAAGCCGGCCGCGCGCCCGTCGAGGATGCGATACGGCAGGCGCCCGGCGTCCCCGTCCGGCTCGCGGTCGGCGGCGCGATCGAGAGTTTCGAACCCTATGCGGCGGCGCTGGAGGGGCTGGACGCGACCGATATCCCCGATCCCGTCTGCGGCCAGACGATGATGTATACCTCGGGCACGACCGGCCGGCCAAAGGGCGTGCATCGCCCGACGCCCGCCATCGTGCCGCAGGCGCTCTACTCGCAACGCGGGTACGAGCCCGACACCTCGGTCCAGCTCTGCGCCGGCCCGGCGTACCACGCCGCCCCGCTGGTCTTCGACATCTCCGCCGCGATGGCGACGGGCGTGCCGCTCGTGTTCCTCGACAAGTGGGATTCGGAGCAAGTCCTCCGCACGATCCACGAGCGCCGCGTCACGCATCTCCACCTGGTCCCGATCATGTTCCAGCGGCTCCTCGCGCTCCCGCCGGAAGTGAAGGCGCGCTACCCGGTCGACCATGTCCGCTACATCGTCCACGGCGCCGCGCCCTGCCCGCCGGAGGTGAAGCGCGCGATGATCGACTGGTTCGGCCCGGTGCTGAGCGAGTACTATGCCGGGTCGGAGGGCGGCGCGGGCTTCGCGATCGACAGTCATGAATGGCTGAAGAAGCCCGGCAGCGTCGGCAAGCGCCCCGCTCTCCTCCAGGTCCGCATCCTCGACGAGGAAGGGCGCGACCTGCCCAACGGCCAGCCCGGCACCATCTATCACCAGCTGCCGCCCGGCGGCTTCACCTATTGGAAGGACGCGGCGAAGACGCAGGCGACGCGCGTCGACGGCTTCTTCACCATGGGCGACGTCGGCTATTTCGACGACGACGACTATCTGTTCCTGACCGGGCGCAGCGCGGAGACGATCATCTCGGGCGGGGTCAACATCTACCCGCAGGAGATCGACAACGTCCTCGCCACCCATCCCGCGGTGGCGGACTCGGCGACCGTCGGTATTCCGCACCCCGAATGGGGCGAACAGGTCCGGGCGGTGGTGGAGCTCCGCCCCGGCTACGAGGCGTCCGACGCGCTCAAGGCCGAACTGCTCGCCCACGCCCGCGCCGGCCTCCCCGCCTTCAAGGTCCCCCGCGACCTCGACTTCGCGACCGACCTGCCGCGCAGCGAAGCGGGGAAGATCCAGCGGGGCAAGGTAAGGGCGCCGTACTGGGCGGGGCGGGAGCGGCAGATCTAGGCCCACTCTGATCCTCCCCCGGAGGGGGAGGGGGACCGTTGCGCAGCAACGGTGGAGGGGTAGGGTGCCTATGATCCACGGCCCGAGTAGTACCCAGGCCCATGCCCGCCGGCTCAGACGCAATCTGTCCTTGCCGGAGGTGCTCCTCTGGCGCGTCCTTCGGGCGAGGCCGGCGGGATTGCGCTTTCGGCGCCAGCACCCGGCGGGCCGCTACGTGCTCGACTTCTTCTGCCCGTCGGCGCGACTGGCGGTCGAGGTCGACGGAGAGGCGCACGGACGCGGCGATCGGCCGGAGCGCGATGCGCTTCGGGACGCGTGGTTGGCGGCACAGGGCGTGCGCGTGGTCAGGGTCAGGGCAGTTGACGTGCTCGACGATCTGGACGCCGTCGTCCTGCATATTGTGAGTGCGGTCCCGGCGGCGCGCTACCCCTCCACCAGCTTCGCTGGTCCCCCTCCCCCTCCGGGGGAGGATTGAGGAACTACCCTGCCCGCCGCACCACCGCGATCCAGGTCTGCACGCCGCGCGCCAGCAGGCGGCCGTCCGCCCCGAACAGCGCCACGCCCGCCGTGCGCCGCCGCTCCGACACGCGCTCCAGCGGCCAGGCGAGCACGATGCAGCGGTCGCCCGCGCGGGGGTGCTCCAGCACCTCGGCCTGCATCCGCCCGGTGAGCGCGCCGTGGCGACCGTCATGCGCGACCCAGGCGTAGAAGCCGGGGCAGTCCATCGCGGCCCAGACGATCTCCTCCGGCGCCCGGCCGTCCGGGTCGCAAAAGGCGTCGTGCACGTCCCACACCGCCGCAACGGTGCCCGCCGGCGCGCCTTCTACCTGCCCGGCGCGCACCCGCAGGCCCTCCTCCGGCGGCAGTTGGTCGGCGCAGCAGACGCAGATGGGATGGAAGCTCTGATAGCCTTCGCTCGCCGCCAATACCTGATCCAGCGTCGGCGGGGCGGGCGGAACGGGCAGTTCCGCCGCGTCGGCCGGCGCGGCCTCGGCGATCAGCGTCTCGCCATGCGTCAGCCGTGCGGTCTCGCCCGATCCGTCGAAGGTGAGCGCCGTGTCGAGCGGCGCGGGCGCGCGCATCGCCACCGCGCGATGCCCGCCCGCGAGCCGCGCCATCAGCCCGGCGACATAGCCGCCATTGCCGGAATGGGGCGGGCCGCGGAAGCGGGCGGGGATGGTGATCGGGGTCATGGGACGTCCGTAGGGCGGCCTGTCCCGTCCGTCACCCCGGCCTCGTCCCTCTCCCCTTGTGGGAGAGGGAGGGAGCCGCGTGCAGGGCGGCGGAAGGGTGAGGGGGAGTTCCCCTCATCCGACCCGGCTGCGCTAGGCCACCTTCTCCCACACGAGGAGAAGGGTTAGGGGCCCGCGATGCACCGGCTGCTTCTCCTCCTCGCGCCGCTCCTCCTCGCCGCCGCGCCCGAGCCGCGCACGGTACGCGTGCGGCTGCACACCGATGCCGGCCCGATCACGCTGGCGCTCGACGCCCGGCGCGCGCCCAAGACCACGGCCAACTTCCTCCTCTATGTCGACGACGGGCGGTTCGAGGGCACGACCTTCTTCCGCGCCGCGCGCGCCCGGACCCGGCCCGGCGGGTTCGTCGAGGGCGGGATCGGCACCGATCCACGCCGCGTGCTGCCGCCCGTGCCGCTGGAACCGACCAGCCGCACGGGGCTCACCCACAGCGACGGCGCGATCTCCATGGCGCGGTGGGAGCGGCCGGACTCCGCCACCGGCAACTTCTCGATCATGGTCGGCCCCAATCCCGGCATGGACGCGCGGCCCGGGCGGCCGGGCTATGCCGTGTTCGGCCGCGTGATCGCGGGCATGGACGTGGTGAAGCGCATCCTCGCCGCGCCGACGGCGGGCGGATCGGGCGCGATGAAGGGCCAGATGCTGGTCCGCCCCGTCCGCATCCTGCGGGCCGAGCGGCTGGACGGCGCCGCCCGCCCGACCGGCCGCCCCAAACCTTGGACCCTGGGACTATGACCGACATGCTGAACGTGAACACCGCCGACCAGGCCGCGATCGACGCCCATCCCGCGCTGGCGGGGCACGGCTACGAGCTGGTCCGCTACCGCGAGGAGCGTGGGCGCTTCACCGAGCTTCGCCAACTGGACGAGGTGCCGGGGCTGGCGGGCAAGCTGGACGACGCGGCGCGCGCGACGCTGACGGTGTAGGAGCGGAACTCTTTTCCGTTCGGCCTGAGCCTGTCGAAGGCCGGCCTGCCCTCTCGATTGCGGGACGCCCTTCGACAAGCTCCGGGCGAACGGGTTAGGGACCCGGCATGACCGATCGGAAGACAGCCTTCATCACCGGCGCGACCGCCGGCATCGGCGCGGCGACCGCGCGGCGCTTCGTCGCGGGGGGCTGGCGGGTGGTGGCCACGGGGCGGCGGCAGGAGCGCCTTGACGCCCTCGCGGCCGAGCTGGGGGACGCGCTGCACCCGCTCGCCTTCGACATGCGCGACGAGGCGGCTCGCGAGGCGGCGGTGGCCGGCCTGCCGCCCGAGTTCGCGCCTGACCTGCTGGTCAACAATGCCGGCCTGGCGCTCGGCACCGCGCCGGCTCAGGCGGCGAAGCTCTCCGACTGGGCGACGATGATCGACACCAACATCGTCGCGGTGGTCGCGCTGACGCACCGGCTGCTGCCGACGCTGATCGAGCGGCGCGGTGCGATCGTGAACCTCTCCTCGGTCGCCGCGACCTACCCCTATGCGGGCGGCAACGTCTACGGCGGCACCAAGGCGTTCGTGCGCCAGTTCTCGCTGGGTCTGCGGAGCGACCTGCACGGTACGGGCGTGCGCGTCACCTCGATCGAGCCGGGTATGGTCGAGACCGAGTTCACCGCGGTCCGGACCGGCAGCCAGGAAGCGTCCGACCGACTCTACGCGGGCGCCGACCCGATGACGGGCGAGGACATCGCGGAGACGATCTGGTGGGTCGCGACCCTGCCGCCCCACCTCAACATCAACGCGCTCGAATTGATGCCCGTGACGCAGTCGTTTGCGGGCTTTCAGGTCGCACGTAACTGACCGTCATGCCGGCCTTGCGCCGGCATCCACGTCCGTCCTGCAGCCCGGAGGGTGAGGTTTGCGACCCGGTGGACCCCGGCACAAGCCTGTCCTGAGCGACGCCGCAGGCGGCGTCGAAGGGGCCGGGGTGACGCATCGCCTGTTCATCTGCACTCCGCTATCATCGTCGGCATGAGAAGGGGTGGGGGTCTGCTGGCATTTGTGGGGTTCTGGGCCGCCGCCCCCGCCACCGCGCAGCTTGGCCCCGCCGAGGCACTTGCCCAGGACGCGGCGGAGTTCGCCCGCGTCGCCGGCGTCACCCCCGAGCAGGCCGCCACCCAGCTCCGCGCGCAGGTCGACACCCGCGCCGTCACCGACGCGCTCCGCATCGAGTTCCGCGACCGCCTCGCCGGCATCTCGGTCCGTCACCGCCCCGGCTTCGGCGTCGACGTCTTGCTGACCGGCGACGCGCCCGTCGCGCCGCGCTGGACGGTGGGCGGCGGCGTCCCGGTCCCGATCACGTTCCGCACGGGCGCGCCGGCCACGCGCGAGCAACTGCTCGCCGCGCTCACCCGGCATCAGGCGGCGATCCGGGCGCTGCTGCCCCGCCCGCCGGGGCTGGGCGTCGACGCGCGCACCGGCACGCTCGCGCTGGTCGTCTCCACCGCCGACGCCGCGAGCTACGCGCCCGGCGCGCTCGAGGCGGAGGTCGCGGCGCTCACCGGCGTGCCCGTCTCGCTCCGTCTCGTCGACGGTATCGTGTCGGACAGCGGGGCGGTCGAGGGCGGCGCGCGGGTGCTCGGCGTCGGCGAGGATGGGCGGCGGTACCTCTGCACCGCGGGCTTTGTCGTGACCGACGATGCGCGCGACGGTCTCGTCACCGCCGCCCATTGCGCCGACCAGGCCGACTATGTCGCACCCGACGGCAGCCGTCTGCCGCTCAGCTTCGTCGGCCAATGGGGCTGGAGCCACCAGGACGTGCAGCTGCACCTCGCCGACGGCGCGCTCAGCCCCGCCTTCTACGCCGACACGGCCAAGACGACGCTCCGCCCGGTCACCGACGTACAGCCGCGCGCGGCGACGCGGGCGGGCGACGTGGTCTGCCATCGCGGCGAGCGCACCGGCTATTCCTGCGCGCAGGTCGAGCTCGTCGACTTCGCCCCCGCCGGCGACCTGTGCGGCGGCCCGTGCGCGCCGACCTGGGTGTCGGTGGCGGGCCCAAGCTGCCGCGCGGGCGATTCCGGCGGGCCTGTGTTCCTGGGCACGACCGCGCTCGGCATCATGAAGGGCGGCAGCTACCGCCCGGACAAGAGCTGCGCCTTCTGGTTCTATATGAGCACGGATTATCTGCCCGAAGGCTGGCGCGTGCGGAAGGCCCCCATTCCTCCCCTGCAAGGGGAGGGGGACCGCTCGGCGCAGCCGAGTGGGGGAGGGGTGTTCCCCTCTCGAGAGGGTGTCACCCCTCCGTCACGCGGCTGACGCCGCGCGCTACCTCCCCGTGCCGGGGAGCAACTAGGCTGCCAGCCGCCCGTCCGTGATCGCCGCCGGCTCGAACGCGAACAGCACGGCCGGATCCGGCGCATCCACCTCCGCCGCGATCTCCGTCGGCGCGATGGCGTGCAGCAGGTGGCGGATGATCGCGAGGCGCGCCGCCTTCTTGTCGTCGGCGCGCACGCAGAACCACGGCGCGATCGCCGAGCTGGTGCGCGTCAGCGTCGTGTCGCGCGCGGCCGAATAGTGCGCCCATTTCGCCTGGGCGACCGCGTCCATGTCGCTGACCTTGTGCGCCTTCAGCGGATCGGTACGCCGCGCGTCCAGCCGCTTGCGCTGCTCGTCCTTGGTGATGTCGAGCCAAAGCTTCACCAGCCGGATGCCGCTCTCGACCAGCATCCGTTCGAAGCCGGGCGCGTCGCGCAGGAACTCAGCCTGTTGCTCGCGGGTGGAGAAGCCCATCACCACCTCCACGCCCGCGCGATTGTACCAGGAGCGGTTGAAGATCACGAGTTCGCCCGCCGCAGGCAGATGGGCGACATAGCGCTGGAAATACCATTGCGAGCGCTCGCGGTCGGACGGCTTGGGCAGCGCGACCACGCGCGTCGCGCGCGGCGAGAGATGCTCCGTGATGCGCTTGATCGCGCCATCCTTGCCCGCCCCGTCGCGGCCTTCGAGCACCAGCACCGCGCGCTCCCCGCTCGCCAGCGCCGCCGCCTGGGTCCGCACCAGCGCGAGCTGCAGCGCCTCCAGCTCTTCGTCATAGGTCATGCTAGTCTCCCGGCCGGTAGCGGCGCCGTACATGCCCCTTCAACTCGTCCGGCCAGAAATAGACCGGCTTCAGCGCACCCGCCGCGTAACGCTCGGCCTGATCCATGAAGTGCGGCGAGCTCGGGTCGCCGCTCTCGCCGCCCACCGTCACCGACCAGGCGCGCACGCGCGGGCCGAACTCCACGATCGCGACGAAGCTGTTGCCGCTCGTCCCGTACCAGCGCCTCGTGCCGGGATAGGGCCGTGCGCCGAACGAGGCGAGACTGCCCCAGCGGGCTGAGGCAAAGGGGACGGGGACGGACGGCTTCGCGTCGTCGAAGCGCTGCTCGATCGCACCGTCGTTCCGCTGCAGCCGGTTCACCTCGCCCCACGGCACCCGCCAGTCGCCCCAGTCCGCCCGCAGCCGCGCGACCGCTGCGGTCAGGGTGTCCAGCAGCGCCGCGTCGGGCAGCCGCGTCATCCGGTCCCAGCGCGTGTCGTCCTCCGGTGGAGCGTTCGTCGCCGCGCCCGCGCGTTCCCACAGCTCCGCGCCCCAGACGTTCGCCAGCGTGGTCGCCGTGCTGTCGGCCGACCATCGCGCGTCCCACCCGCGCAGCAGCGCCACCGGCTCGGCGAGGCTCGCCCGGACTGGGCCCGCCGGCGATCGCTCCCACGCGGCGGTGAGCCGCGGCACGAGCCGCTCGAACGCGGGCAGCCGCGGGCTGTAGGCGATATCGCGCAGCCCCCGCCAGTCGAGCGGACCCGTCTTGGCCAGCAGCGCGGTCGCATGGTCGCCGCGCGGGTTGGGGCCGAACTGGTCCATGTAGCGCGGGAAGGCCGCGCGTTGAGGACTGTCCGCCCCCGCCGCGCGCCAGGGCGCGTCGTTGGTGTTGTACAGCCAGCCGCCGCGCGGATCGCGCACCTGCGGCAACCGGGCCAGCGGCGTGATCCCGCGCCAGTCGGTCCGCGGATCGCTGCCGTCGACCGGCTTGGTATAGTCGAAACGCACGTCCCTGACCGGCACGAATTGCGGGAACAGCAGCGCCGTATGTCCGTCCGCATCGGCATAGACCGTGTTGTTGGACGAGTTCGCCTGCAGCGCCGCGACCTTGAGGAACGCCGCCTGATCGCGAGCCTTGGTCCTGAGCCAGCTCTGCTGAAGCGCCTGGAGCGGTCGGTGCATCAGCGCCGTCGCGATCATCCGGTCGCCACGCTTGGCGACGAGCGGCCCGTGATGCGTCCGCCACACGTCGAAGTCGCGCCGGCCCAGTGTGCCGTCGGGCCGGCGATAGTGGAGCGTGATGCTCCGCCGCTCGACCGGCCGCCACGCCGTGCCGACGCGATAGACGGGTCCGGTCGCGCGCAGCTGCACGTCCTCCGCGAACTCGTCCACCGCATCCGCGCCGCTGGTCGTGTGCATCCAGCCGAGCCGCTCGTTGAACCCCTGATAGAGGAAGAACTGGCCCCAGGTGCTCGCGCCATAGGCGTGCAGGCCCTCCTCGCTCCGCATCTCCAGCTCCGAGCGGAAGAAGAAGCTGGTATGCGGGTTGATGAGCAGCAGCGGCCGTCCGTTCGCCGACAGCCTGGGCCCGATCGCGATGCCGTTGGACCCGCGCGGTTCGTCGTCCGGCGGCAGCGTGGATGCGATCCTCGCCTGCGGCTCGCGATAGAAGGCCGCGATCTCCTTCAAGTCCACCTGCTCGATGTCGCCGCCGATCGAGCCTTCGGTGAAGGACAAGGCCATCCAGGGCTCGAACCGCGTCAGCACGCGCGGCCGCACGTCCGGATGCGTCGCCAGATAGTAGTTGAGCCCGTCCGCCCAGGCGCGGCACAGCGTCTGCAGCCATCGCGGCGCGGTCGCATAGGTGCGCCGCAGCTCGGCCGGATCGATCCACATCCGCTGGCGCAGATCCTGCCAGATCGCCGCCTCGCCGTCGGCCTCCGCCGTCCGGCCGAGCGCCGTCAGGTAATTGGCCTCGATCCGCGGGAAATCGTCCTCCGCTTGGGCATAGATCGCGCCGAACACCGCGTCCGCGTCGCTCCTCCCATGCACATGCGCGATGCCCCAATCGTCCCGCGCGATCGTCACCCGCCCCGCCTGCGCCCGCCACCGCGCGAGGTCGGGGGAGGGGGAGGGCGCGGCGCCGAGGAGAACGGTCGCGAACGGCGAGAGCAAGACGATGCTTGCGAGGCGGGCGGCTCTCATTCCCCTCTCCTGTAGGAGAGGGGCAGTCCGCGCAAGCGGACGCGGGGTGAGGACAGGCCGGTCCTCATCCTTCCGCCGCCTTCGGCAGCTCCCTCGCTCTCCTACAAGGAGAGGAAGTTCACGATCTCCTCCGCGATCTCCTCCGGCGTCCGCAGCGCGCCGTCGCGGGTCGTCTCGACCGTCGCCCACCGCCCGGCCCAGCCGCTCGCCGCCAGCGCGGCGTAGTTCTCCCGCACCCGCGCCTGCAGCGCCAGGTCCGCCTCGTACTGGTCGTAGGTCTCGTCGGTGTAGGACCGCCGCCGCTTCTTCGCGATCAGCGCGCGCGCCACGTCGACCGGCGTCGCCAGATAGACCTGCAGATCCGGCGCGGGCAGCGCGAAGGTGTCCGTCTCCAGCGCCCAGGCCCAGCGCATCAGCGCGTCCGCCCCGTCTCCGGCCTGTGCGCCCTGATAAGCGAGGTTGGAGGCGATGTAGCGGTCGAGCACCACCACGTCATGGCGCTCCATCGCATCGAGGAGCGCGGGCCGCGACTCCAGCCGGTCGAGCGCATAGAGCACCGCCGCCGCCTGCGCCGTCACCGGCCGCGGTAGCCGCCCGGCGAGATGCTCGCCCAGCGCCCAGCCGCCGGCGGTCTCGGCATAGCGGGGAAAGGACAGGACCGTCGCGCGCCTGCCCCGCGCCGCCAGCCGCGCCGCCACCGCCGCCGCCGCGGTCGCCTTGCCCGCGCCGTCCCCGCCCTCGATCGCGACGAGCAGGCTCATGCCTGCATCCGTGCGTGGTGACGGATCACCTCCTCGATGATGAAGCGGAGGAACTTCTCGGAAAATTCCGGGTCCAGCTCCGCCTCCTGCGCCAGCCGCCGCAGCCGCGCGATCTGCCGCTCCTCGCGCCCCGGATCGGCGGGCGGCAGCCCCGCGGCCGCCTTGTACCGCCCGACCGCCTGCGTCACCTTGAACCGCTCGGCGAGCAGATGGACGAGCGCGGCGTCGATATTGTCGATGCTCTTGCGATAACCTGTGAGCACGTCGTCGGTCATGGGCACCCCCGGCCCCCTCATGCGGGGCTGCGGGGACAGGGGCAAGGCTTGCTTTGCCCCGCGCCAGCGGCCACATCGCGCGCAGTGACCGCGACCGTTCACCAGCTCAAGCCCGCGCAGAGCCCCACGCTCGAACCGATGGTCCGCCTCGTCGCGGGCGACCTGAACCAGGTCAACAGCGTCATTCTCGACCGGATGCAGTCGGAGATCCCGCTGATCCCCGAGCTCGCGGGGCATCTGATCGCGGGCGGGGGCAAGCGGATGCGGCCGATGCTGACGCTCGCGAGCGCGCGGCTGATCGGCTATACCGGCACGCGCCACCACCGGCTCGCCGCCGCGGTCGAGTTCATCCACACCGCGACTTTGCTCCACGACGACGTGGTCGACGGCTCGGACCTCCGGCGCGGCAAGCGCACCGCTAACACCATCTGGGGAAACCCCGCGAGCGTGCTGGTCGGCGACTTCCTCTTCTCCCGCTCCTTCGAGCTGATGGTGGAGGACGGCTCGCTCAAGGTGCTCAAGATCCTGTCCAACGCGTCCGCCGTGATCGCGGAAGGCGAGGTGAACCAGCTCACCGCCGCGCGCCGCGTGGACTTGGGCGAGGACCGCTATCTCGACATCATCGGCGCCAAGACCGCGGCGCTCTTCGCCGCGGCCTGCCGCATCGCCGCCGTCGTCGCCGAGCGGTCGGAGGCGGACGAGGCCGCGCTCGACGCCTATGGCCGCAACCTCGGCATCGCGTTCCAGCTCGTCGACGACGCGATCGACTATGTCTCGGACGCGTCCACCATGGGGAAGGACGCGGGCGACGATTTCCGCGAGGGCAAGATGACCTTGCCCGTCATCCTCGCGCACGCGCGCGGCGGGCAAGAGGATCGCCGCTTCTGGAAGGACGCGGTGGAGGGCCGCCGCGCGTCGGACGCCGACTTCGCCCATGCGGTCGCGCTGGTGCGGCAAACGCGCGCGGTCGACGACACGCTCGCCCGCGCCCGCCACTACGGCGCCCGCGCGATCGACGCGATCGCCCGCTTTCCGGACGGGGCGGCCAAGGCGGCGATGGTGGAGGCGGTCCAGTTCGCGGTGGCGCGCGCCT
>ERZ1066119.478-NODE-478-length-28013-cov-14.177874_pt1 | contig 28013 bp, 23 predicted proteins | sample MGYA00382766_ERZ1066119 | MGnify/ENA primary metagenome ERZ1066119 (study PRJEB33369, sample SAMEA5778349) | biofilm metagenome | biome: Industrial cooling water; feature: Water cooling tower basin; material: Biofilm | place: United Arab Emirates | collected...
AATTGCGGTCGAGGCTCGAAACGTAAATCGGGATCGTTTCGCGCACGGCGCCGCCCATCATATCGACGCAACGCTTCTTCGCCGTTTTGCCCAGCAAATCCCAGATGGCCAGCTCCAGATGACCCACTGCCGTCCAGAACGCCAGGCCAGCGAACTTGTATTGCGCGCGGAATAGACCCCCGAGGATATCCTGCAACTCTCGCAGATCCCGGTTTATGAAAGGCGGTGCGGCCACTTGGTGGAAGAGGCTGGTCACCTCTTCCATGCGGCTGTTTGCCTTGACTACCCCCTCAACCCCGTCAGTGGAAACGACGCGGATGAATTGATGCCGGCCATCCAAAACCAGAATCTCTGCGGACCGCAGGCGGACGGGATTTGGCAGCCAGCTTGCGAAATCGATGATAGACGGATCGTCCTCGAAGACGAGCAGCCCATCCGGCCGACGGACAGCGGGTCCGAGCTGGGCGGTAGCCCCCGCCGCGACCCAGGCCAGCATCGCACCGATAGCCATCCTTCTCTGCATAATTCGTTGTGCCCTCTCGAAAAACGGCCGTCAATATTGGTCAGACCAATTTATAAGAGGGTGGCCATTTGGGATTGTGCTTTCGCAGGCTAGACCCTCCGATTTCGCAATTTTGCAACCGAGAGCGAATTGCCGCATTGAGGCCACAGGGAGACCCGTCACGACCGCATTTGAAAACCCCGTCGATCAACGTCGCGGCACTCCCGACCGGCCAGGGCCGGATTGGTCTCGACAGCTATTCGAAGCAATGGGCGACGGGGTGTGCCTGATCGAACTCGTGCTCATCGACGGGCAGCCGATCGACGGGCGCTATCTTGAAGTGAACGCAGCGTTTGAGCGGATGACGGGACTCAAAAACGCGGTCGGCCGCACATTTCAAGAGTTGGGTCCGCCGGGATATGAGCGCTGGCTTGAACTGGTGAGCCAGGCGGCGGCATCGGGAGGTGCGAAGGGCGTCGTTCACGAGTTGGCACAGGGGACGCTAGCGCTGGAAGTGGAAGCGTATCGCATCGGCGCCGATAAGCCGCAGCGAATTGGGCTGATTGTTCGCGACGTGACGCGAAATCGCGGGACGGGAGTGGACATTCGGGACAGCCAGAAGCTGGCTTATCTGCTTCGGCTCAGTGACGCGTTGCTGCCCCTGACTGGGGCTGACGACATCCAGAGCACGGCTGCCGGCCTGCTCGCTGTACAGCTCGGAGCGGGCCGCGTTTTTTTCGCGACCATTGAGGGTGATGCCGAGTACCACGTCGCCGCCGAATATACCGACGGCCTCCCCGGTCACCTAGGTCGGCATCCCCTGTCCGCGTCGCAACGGCGTTGGCTGCCGCACTGGCGCAACGGCCACCTGTCGAGCGTTGTTGACAGCGAAGCCGATATTACCTTCAGCGATGAAGACCGGGCAACATATGCAAGCCTTGGCACGAGATCGGCGATCGAAGTCCCCTTGTTGCGCGGTGGCCAGCTAGTGGCCATTCTCGCCGTCCACCACGCCAAAAACCATGAATGGACCGACGCTGAAATCGGCCTGATTTGCCAAACAGCCGAACGTGGTTGGGCGGCGGTGGAACGGGCACGCGCCGAAGCGGACCTGCGCGAAAGCGAAGCTCGCTTCCGCGAATTTGGCGAAAAAAGCTCGGACGTTCTTTGGATTACCGATCTGGAAACGATGAGGCTTGAATATCTCAGCCCTGCTTTCGAACGGATTTGGGGCGAGGAGCGCGACATGGTCATGGCCAATTCCGGCCGATGGGCGGAGATGGTCCATCCCGATGACCTCGCGCAGGCAGCGCGAGCGCTGCCTCGGCTGATGTCGGGGGAAGCTGCTGTTAGCGACTATCGGATCGTGAGAGCCGACGGGGAAGTCCGATTTATCCGGGACACCGGTTTTCCTATGCATCGCAACGGCAAGGTAACGCGCGGGGGAGGGATCGCGCGGGACGTAACCGACGTCCGTCTCGCCGAGCAGCGGCAACGCATCCTGGTCGCCGAACTGCAGCACCGCGTCCGAAACATCCTTACCGTCGTGCGATCGGTATTTCAGCGCACCGCAGAAACGACCGTCGATCCGGATGAGATGGCGAACCATTTCCGCGGGCGGCTCGACGCCATGGCGCGCACCCAGGTCATGGCTGCTCGCAGCGCGGCGCGTAGCATCGACCTCGAAGACCTGATCCGCGATGAACTTTTGAGCGTCGGCATCGGCGACGGGCCGGTTTTTCGCATTGCTGGGCCGGCAGTCGCGCTACCATTCGAAACCGCAGAGCTCATTGCGCTGGCTGTTCATGAGTTGACCACCAACTCGCTGAAATACGGCGCGCTAAAGGCAAAGCGCGGGCGTCTCGACGTTCGCTGGGAAACTAATCTGAGTTATGGCGGGGCTTGCAAGCTGGACCTTATTTGGGAGGAAAGCGGCGTGCCGGCGGTTCCTATTGCGCCAAGTCGCAGAGGGTTTGGGAGGGAACTCGTCGAAGAAGCGCTGCCATACCGCCTGGGCGCGGAAACGAAGCTAGAATTCAGAGGCAATGGCGTGCGCTGTTCGATCTCGGTCGAATTACCGAGTGAGAGGCTCGTGCCGTGACAACGAAAGGACCGGCTGGTGGTGGGCGGGTCGCTTGAAGGCAAGCGGGTGCTCGTCGTGGAAGACGAGTTTCTGATTGCGCATGATTTGAGGCGCGCATTAGTTGCGCTTGATGCCGAGGTGGTCGGTCCGGTGTCGAATTTGCCGGCTGGTCTGGCGCTTCTGGAAACGGAGCGCATCGATGCGGTGGTGATCGATGTCAACCTATGCGGAACGATGTCGTTTCCGCTTGCGGACCTTTTGCACGATGCCGGCGTGCCGATGGTGTTCGTCACGGGCTACGACGATTGGGTGCTTCCAGCGAAATTCGCGGAACATCCGTTAATCAGGAAACCCTTTGCCTGCGCCGACGTAACCAACGTTATCCAGCGCATGTGTCTCTCGGGACAAGACTGATGGCTACATCACTTCCGCGCCTGCGGGGCGTGGTTCATCCGGCAATCAAGAGACTGCAGTCGCTCAGTCCGCTTGAACCTGCGGCAATCGCGGCGCTCGAGATGGCGCTTGGCTCAGCCCAGCGGTTTCCCGCGAGACGCGAACTGTTTAGCGAAGGGCGCCCAATCGGGAGCGCCCTGCTCGTACTCGAGGGGTGGGCCGCGCGTGTTCGGCAATTGCCGGACGGTCGTCGCCAGTTGATCAGTTTCGGCCTCCCGGGCGATATTCTTGGGCTTTACCAACTGGAAGAGGCGCTCGCTTCTACGACGGTTGCCGCACTGACGTCCGTCACGGTGTGCCCGCTGCCGGACGGGACCCATATCCCAACATTGGCGCAGGCTTATGCCGTTAGCAGGGCGCTCGACGAGGCTTATCTGATAGCGCAAGTCACGCGGATCGGCCGCCTCAATGCACACGAGCGGATCATCGATCTGCTGCTGGAATTCTACGAGCGCTTGAGCATGAGCGGGCTGGCTGCAGATGGCCGGTATCATATCGCCCTGACGCAAGAAGCAATCTCGGATGCGCTTGGACTGACCTCCGTGCACATCAATCGGACTCTGCAATCAATGCGCGCAGCGGGCGAGTTGACCTGGACCGGACGCGAGGTCGTGCTTCACGATCCCATATCTCTGGCCTCCACGGTTGGGCATGTGCCGGCTCGCGTCTGCGCCCGAGTTGGCTGATAGCAGCGGCCAAAGGCCGCATTGCTCACGTCGACTGACGAAAAAATCGCCAGCGCTGCATTTCCTGATCGCGTTTGGAGTCGGTGACCTGCACTAAGATTCTGAAAGTCAGAAAGTATTTCGGCGGAACATTCGCCGCTGACAGCGGTTCGATCAGGGTTAGCCAGGAGCACGCCTTGTCCCACTCACATATTGATGACGACGCCCCCGTGGCCGCCTCCAAGACGGCGCATGGCAAGCGCGAACTCGTTGGCCAGGCCGTCACCATCAATCGGCCCGCCCAAGAACTGTACGATTTCTGGCGGGACTTTCCGAATTTGGCGAAGGTGATGGAAAACATCGTCTCGATTGAAACGCTCGACGAAAACCGATCGCATTGGGTGGTGCGCGCTCCGGGCGGGGGGACAGTCGAGTGGGATTCCCTGGTGACCAATGACGTGCCCGGCCGCGAAATTACCTGGCAGTCCGAAGGCGACGCGGATGTGGCGAATTCAGGCCGCATAGTGTTCGATGAGGTTCCAGGCCGCGGCACGGTGGTGACCGCCACCATCGCCTATGAGCCGCCAGCAGGCGTTATCGGCAAGATGGTAGCCAAACTCATGCAGCGAGAGCCAAATGTGCAGGCACGTCGCGATCTGCGGCGCTTTAAACAGCTCATGGAAACCGGCGAGATTGCCACTGCTGCGCGCAACCAGCGCATGCTGGCTGAGGAGAATTTGTAATGCGTGCGCTCACTTGGCACGGAAAACACGATGTGCGCGTGGACACGGTTGACGATCCGGAGATCATCAATCCTAGAGACGCTATCATCAAAGTCACCTCGACTGCTATTTGCGGCTCGGACCTCCACCTTTACGATGGCTATATCCCAACCATGAAGGCCGGGGACATTCTCGGCCACGAGTTCATGGGAGAAGTGGTCGACGTCGGGCCAAAGTCTACTCTGAAAAAGGGCCAGCGCGTCGTGGTCCCATTCACCATCTCCTGCGGCCAGTGCTACCACTGCGGCAAGAAGCAATTCTCCGCCTGCCCCAATGGTCTCCCGGCCGACAACCAAGACATCGCCATGGAGCTTTACGGGCACGAAATGGCGGGGCTGTTCGGTTACAGCCACATGACCGGCGGCTACGCCGGGGGGCAGGCGGAGTACGTCCGAGTGCCGTTCAGCGATTTCGGTCCTCTGGTGATCCCCGACGGTGTTGAGGACGAAAAGGTACTCTTTCTGACCGACATCCTGCCCACAGGCTGGATGGCCGCCGAGAATGCGGAGATCGAACCCGGTGATACGGTCGCGGTTTGGGGGTGCGGCCCTGTCGGCCTGTTCGCGGTGCAATCCGCCTTTCTGCTGGGCGCAGCACGAGTCATTGCGATCGACCACTTTCCGCATCGTTTGGAGCTTGCAAAGAAGTTCGGCGCGGAGACGATCAATTTCGAGGAATCCGCGACTTACGATGCCCTTATGGAGATGACCGGAGGGATCGGGCCCGATGCCGTGATCGATTGTGTTGGGCTCGAAGCTCACGGCGCTTTCGCCGACAATATTATCGATCAGATCAAAGCTTCGACTTTTCTTGGGACCGACCGCATCCATGCCATCCGGCAGGCCATTATCGCTTGCCGCAAGGGCGGGCGCGTCTCGATGCCAGCCGTTTACGGCGGCTTCGTCGACAAATTTCCACTCGGGGCCGTGATGCAGAAAGGGCTGACGCTCAAGACAGGACAGACCCACGTGCAGCGTTATCTGCCCGCTCTGCTGGCAGCGATTATGGAAGGAAAAATCGATACGACCTTCATGATCTCCCACCGCATGGCGCTGGAAGACGCGCCAAAGGGTTACAAGCTGTTCCATGACGAGCAGGATACCACCACGAAGATCGTGCTGAAGCCTGACATGGCCCTGGCCGCTTAAGGACCTGGAAATGGCAGACAAATTGGCAGTGATCACCGGCGCCTCGACCGGCATCGGCTTCGAACTGGCGCATCTAGCGGCGGATGACGGCTATAATTTGGTGGTGGTAGCAGATGAACCACTCATCCAGGCGGCAGCGGCCGACTTTAGCCGCGACGGCATTGAGGTTTTAGCGGTCGAGGCGGATCTCGCCACCATCGATGGCGTCGACAAGTTGCTAGCTGCCGCCGGCGGCCGCCCCATCGATGTCCTATGCGCCAATGCCGGGACAGGCACAGGAGGCGCTTTTCTCGATCAGCCCGTGGCGAATTGGCGGCATGCCATCGACACCAATGTCACCGGCACGATCTATCTGCTGCAAAAAGTGCTCGCGCAGATGGTGCAGCGTTCCTCCGGCAAGGTTCTCGTGACCGGCTCGATCGCCGGTTACATTCCGGGCAGCTTCAATGCCGTCTATAATGCGACAAAGGCCTTCATCGACAATTTCACCGATGCGCTACGCGACGAATTGAAGGATCATTCCGGCGTCACGCTGACGACGCTTAAGCCCGGCGCAACCGATACCGAGTTCTTCGCCCGCGCGGAAATGCTTGATACCCAGGTTGGTCAGGACGAAAACAAGGACGACCCTGCGAAGGTGGCCCGGGACGGTTGGACGGCAATGATCGAAGGCAAGGGATCGATCACCTCCGGGTGGTATAACAAGCTTCAAGTCGCGGCGGCGGGGGTGGCGCCGGCATCGGTGATGGCGCGCATGCACCGCAAGATGGCTGAGCCAGGGCGGGGCGCGGATTGAAGGTCGGCGGCAGTTGAGGTCTCGCCGTACCCAAATCGAGCGGATGCTATAGACGCTCCATCTTCGCCAGCGCACGGGCGCCCTGCACGACTTGCTTCCCCACCAACTCGATCTGCGCCCGCGTCCGATCGTCAAGGCATTCGCCCTCGGCCGAGAAAAGCCCCTGATGCGTCTTGATCGTCGCGCCCATCGGTGTGGGCCAACCGCGCAGTGAGTGCACTATGGCGCGCAGGGTGAGCAGCGTGCTCATGCTCGCCTGATCGCCGAAAGCAGTAGTGATAAGACCGACCGGCCTCCCGTCGAGATAGGGCCGGGTGTCACTCGCAAGATCCTCCAGGTAGTCGAGCGCATTCTTGACCAGCCCCGAGATGGTGCCGTGATACCCTGGCGCGGCGATGATCAGCCCATCGGCCGCGCGGACCGCCTCTACCAGCTCGCCGCCGTTTCCCGTCTCGTATCCATTGCCGCGGTAGTGAGCCAACGTGGCGAGATAATCCCCGCCGAAGACATTGACCTCTGCCCCTGCGGCGACTGCCGGCCGGGTGGCCAGGCGCAGGGCCTGCTCGGTGGTGCTGCCCGGGTTCACCGTGCCGCCGATGGCAACGATGCGGATGGTCAAGATGCTTCCCACGCGTTCACGATCATCACCAGCAAATAGGGTGATGTTGCTGAGATTGCCACACTAGCCAGCAATCAAGCGTTGGCCCGACCCTCGATCAAAGATGCCACCACCGCCGGGTCGGCAAGCGTGGTAATATCTCCTAACGACGACACGTCGTTCTCAGCGATCTTGCGCAGGATACGGCGCATTATCTTGCCGCTGCGGGTTTTAGGCAGCGAGGGCGTAAAGTGAACATGATCGGGAGTTGCGATAGGGCCGATCTCCTTACGAACCCAGGCTTTAAGCTCATCCTCAAGCTGGCTTGAGGTCTGGACGTCGCCCCTCAACGTAACATAGCAGTAGATCCCCTGACCCTTGATATCGTGCGGCATTCCGACGACTGCCGCTTCCACGACTTTGGGATGCAATACCAAGGCACTCTCAACCTCTGCGGTCCCTAGGCGGTGGCCCGAGACGTTGATCACATCGTCGACCCGGCCGGTGATCCAGTAATAGCCGTCAGCATCGCGGCGGCAGCCATCGCCCGTGAAATACTTGCCGGGGTAGGCGCTGAAGTAGGTCTGCACGAAGCGTCCGTGATCGCCGTAAACGGTGCGAGCCTGGCCGGGCCAGCTATGCGGGATGGTGAGATTTCCCTCCGCCGCGCCTATTAGCACCTTGCCCTCGCCATCGACGAGTTGCGGGCAGACTCCGAAGAAGGGACGCCCCGCACTGCCCGGCTTCATGTCGTGCGCGCCGGGGAAGGTGGTGATCATGATCCCGCCCGTCTCGGTCTGCCACCATGTATCGACAACGGGCACACGTCCGCCGCCTACGGTCCGGTAATACCAGCGCCACGCCTCAGGGTTTATCGGTTCTCCAACCGTGCCAAGCAGCCGGAGCGAGCTGAGATCATGCCGCTCTACATGACCCTCGCCCTCGCGCATCAGCGCCCGGATTGCGGTCGGGGCGGTGTAGAAGATATTGACCTTGTGCTTGGCGATCGTGGCCCAGAACCGGTCGTGATCGGGCCAATTCGGCACGCCTTCGAACATCAGCGCGGTCGCGCCGTTCAGTAGCGGGCCGTAGACGATGTAGCTGTGCCCGGTGACCCAGCCGATATCGGCGGTGCACCAGAAGATTTCGCCGGGCCGATAATCGAAGACGTGGCGGAAGGTGGTCTCGGTCCAGACACCGTAGCCGCCGGTGGTGTGAAGCACGCCCTTCGGCTTGCCGGTCGATCCGCTGGTGTACAGGATGAACAGCGGGTCTTCGGCGCCCATCGGCTCGCAGGGGCATTCGTCGGGAACGTCGGCGGACAGCTCGTGGAACCAGTGATCGCGGCCGGCTTGTATGGCCACATCGGCACCGGTGTGGCGGAACACGAGCGCCGCCTTGACCGACACCTTCTCTAGCGCGGCATCGACATTGGCCTTAAGCGGAATGGTCCTGCCGCCGCGACGACCTTCGTCTGCGGTAATGATCCAGTCGCTGGCGCAGTCCTCGATCCGCCCCGCAATGGCCTCGGGGCTGAAGCCCCCGAAGATCACCGAATGCACCGCGCCGATTCGCGCACAGGCGAGCATCGCCATCGCACCCTCGGGAATCATCGGCATATAAATGGTAACGCGGTCGCCCTTGCGGACACCGAGCTTCTTCAGCGTGTTGGCAATGCGGATGCAGCCGGCCTGCAACTCCGCATAGGTGATGCGCCGAACCTCGCCCGCCGGATCGTCGGGCTCGAAGAGCAGCGCTATCGCTTCGCCTCGCCCAGCCTGAACGTGCCGGTCGACGGCGTTGTGGCACAGGTTGAGCCGGCCATTGGCAAACCAGCGGATCGAAACCGGATCGAAGCTCCAGTCAGCGATAACTGATGGCTCGGTGGACCAGTCCAGCCGATCGGCCTGTTCCGCCCAGAACCCGTCGGGATCGGCGATACTTCGCGCATAGAGCGCCTCATACTGCTCGGCAGTTGTGCATGTGTCTGCGATCGCGGCCGCGGGCCGGGCCACGATATCGCTGTCGTGCGGATGCTGATCAGCCACGCGCCCTCCTATCCTTGGCTAAAGGATAGGGCGGTGCGGTCCCTGAAGTCTAGGCCGCGACCGCGTCAGTCTTGCGACGCTTAAGTCCCTGCACTTCGTTCGGTCGGCCAATGCTTATGTAGCTGAAGCCCAGCGCGGCCATCGCGTCAGGCCGATAGATGTTGCGCAGGTCGATCAGAAGCGGCGTCTTCGCGATCTGCTTGATTCGGGGGAAGTCGAGCGCCCGGAACGCATCCCATTCGGTGACGATGACCACCGCATCCGCACCCTCGATCGCGGCATAGGGGCTATCGCACATCGTCACCTCGGACATCAGGGGCTTGGCGAGCTCCATGCCCTCGGGATCATAGGCTGCCACTTCCACGCCAGCGTCGGTAAGCGTCTGCGCCACGGAGATGGCGGGGGAATCGCGCATGTCGTCGGTGTTGGGCTTGAAGGTCAGGCCGAGCAGTGCGACCTTCTTCCCGCGCGCGGTATCGGCTCCACCGATGGCGTCGAGCACCTTGCGGCCCATCGCGCGCTTGCGGGTCTCGTTGACCTTGACCACCGCTTCCACGATCCGCGTCGGCGCGTCGTAGTCCTCGGCGGTCTTAAGCAGCGCCAGAGTGTCCTTGGGAAAACAGCTTCCGCCATAACCGGGGCCGGCGTGGAGGAATTTTTTGCCGATGCGATTGTCCAGCCCGATCCCGCGGCTAACGTCCTGCACATCGGCACCAACCTTCTCGCACAGATCGGCCATCTCGTTGATGAAAGTGATCTTGGTCGCAAGGAAGGCATTGGCGGCGTATTTGATGAGCTCGCTCGAGCGGCGGTTGACGAAGAGAATTGGCGATTCGTTGAGGAAGAGCGGGCGATAGACCTCGCGCATCACCTCGCGGCCGTATTCGTCCTCGACGCCGATGACGATGCGGTCGGGCCGCTTGAAGTCCCCGATCGCCGCCCCCTCGCGCAGGAACTCGGGATTGGACACGACCGAGAAGCGATGCGCGGGTTTGCACTCGCCAATGATCCGCTCGACCTCGTCGCCAGTGCCGACGGGCACCGTGGACTTGGTGACCACCACCACATCGTTCGCCATGTTCTCGCCGATTTCCCGGGCGACGGCGTGCACGAAGCTGAGATCGGCATGGCCGTCGCCCCGGCGGCTCGGGGTGCCGACCGCAATGAACACGGCATTCGCGCCCTTGATCCCCTCGGCCAAGCTGGTCGTGAAGGTCAGGCGGCCCGCCTTCACATTCGTCGCGACCAGAGCATCGAGGCCCGGCTCGTAGATCGGCATCTTGCCCTGGTGGAGGCGATCGATCTTGCCCTGGTCCTTGTCGATGCAGACCACTTCATGCCCGAAGTCGGCGAAACAAGCGCCTGACACCAGGCCGACATAGCCCGAACCCACCATGGCGATCTTCATGTAACAAGCCCCTCATGCTCGATGGCGATCGCGCCGTCGCGCTCGACCGCTTGAATTGTGCGCCGCGCGCTGCCTTCCAGAACCAGCGCGGTCAACCGTCCCGACCGATAGGCGCCGGTATCGATGCCGATGCGGTGGCCCGCATCCTCGACCTCTTCGAAGATCGTATGCCCGTGCACGACCACGTGGCTGTAGGGATCGGAGTGGCGCAGAAAGCGCTCACGGATCCATAGCAGGTCGCTGCGGCGCTGTTCCTCCAAGGGGCGGGTGGGATCGATCCCGGCGTGAACGAACAGGTAATCGCCAGCCTCGATCCATTCCTCGGCACTGGCCAGAAAGGCGCGATCCTCTTCGGGAACGAGGCGCGCCATCTCTTCCTGGAGTTCCTCCAGCGTCAACGCGTTGTAGCGTTCACGGTCGAGGCCATAACTGAGGATGGTTTCCCGACCGCCGTGCCGCAGGAAATGGCGGAGCATTTCGAGGTCGGTGAAGCTCTCGAGGAACATCTCTTCGTGATTGCCTGCCAGGCAGCGCACCCGGCGGCGGCGCTGCCACGCGCGCGTCACGGCGACCACTCCAGCACTCTCGGGACCGCGGTCGACCAGATCGCCCAAGAACACGACTGTGCTGTCGGCAGGCTCAGCCGCAGCATCATCGGCGTCGATTGCCGACACCAGGGGATCAAGTAGATCGCAACGTCCGTGCACGTCACCGATCACATACCAGCGCTGGCCTTCGGGCACGGCTGGCGGTGGCAGGGCTGGCGCAGGGGCGCGGAAGAGCAGGCTGAGTGTTTTGAGCATGAATCGTGGATCTTGGCCCTGGCGGTTCGGCATCATGGGCGGCGGGCACATAGGCCGTTGAACGTCAGGCCGCAATGGCGCTGCCTGATCGACGCCTGGCGCCGCCGCGGCGCGCAGATCGCAGTCTTGCTGCTACGCTCATGAAACCGCGATGAACCGCTCTTCGCAGTTGCAATATGGTCACGGCCGACGGGCGACAAACATGTCAGCGGCGAATTTTTCTTGTCAAAAGCGAATCCTTCGCGAAATATCGTGTCGCATCCGGATGAGGACCTGCGAACAGGCCCGGCGGAGCGCGCAGGCGGGACGAACGCGACAACCTATCAGGAGATTGTCATGCTGACGTCCTCTCGCGGCCCTTGGGCCGCATCAATGGCTGTGTTTCTCGTCATGGCGAGCTTCGGAGCATCCCAACCAGCTTCCGCTCAGGACGAGACGGATGAAAGCAGTCCCGTCACGGTCACCGGAAGCGTTGCCGTGGTCAGCGATTATCGCTTCCGCGGGGTATCGCTATCGGGGGGCGACCCGGCATTGCAGGGCGGCGCTACGATTACTCACGAAAGCGGGTTCTATGTGGGCACCTGGGGCTCTTCCATCGACGATGGAGGCACCGACTCCTACGGTGATCTCGAACTCGATCTGTTCGGCGGCTGGAGCGGCAACGTCGCCGAAGGCGTCGGCATCGACATCGGCCTCCTCTACTATGCCTACCCGACCAACGCGGCCGGCGTGGATGCCGAATATTTCGAGCCCTATGCCACGGTCACGGGAACGCTCGGCCCGGTGCAAGCCAAGGTGGGGGTCGCTTACGCTTGGGAGCAGGATTCGCTCGGCGGCAATGACAACCTCTACCTCTTCACCAAGCTCTCCGCCGGTATCCCCAACACGCCGATCACGCTGAACGCCGGCCTGGGCTATACCGATGGCGCGCTGGCGCCGCCGCTGCTCGCTGGTACGCTAGATGATACCGGGCTCGACTGGACGGTCGGAGCCAGCGCGACAGTTCTCGGAAATGTCACGATTGGGGTCGCCTACACCGGCGTCGAGGGGCCGTCGATCGAGGGCTTCACCGATGATGCCGTCGTCGGCTCGCTTACATTCACTTTCTAACTTCCCGGGTCCGGGAAGCGGGGGGGTCTGTGCCAAACGGTCGCAGGCCCCGTTTGCCCTTGTAAGGGTGGCGCGCGGCCCTAGCTAGACAGCATGGCCCGCTACCTCCACACGATGATCCGCGTCACAGACCCGGACGCCACCGTCGCCTTTTTCGAGCTGATCGGGCTCCAGGAAACGCGCCGCTTCGACAGCGAAGAGGGGCGCTACACGCTCATCTTCCTCGCCGCGCCCGGGCAGGAGGGAGAGGCGGAAGTAGAGCTGACCTACAATTGGCCGCCCGAAGATGGCAGCCCCGCGCAAGAATACAGCGGCGGGCGCAACTTCGGTCACCTCGCTTATCGCGTCGATGATATCTACGCCGTGTGCGAGCGCTTGCAGGCGGCGGGCCACATCATCCACCGGCCCCCGCGCGATGGACACATGGCCTTCGTCAAGACGCCCGATGGAATATCGGTCGAGCTGCTGCAGAATGGGCATTTGCCGCAACGCGAACCGTGGGCTAGCATGGCGAACACCGGCAGCTGGTAGCGGTCTAACGCGCGGTCGCTTCCGTTGCCGGGGCGTCCTCGCCTTCCTCCAGGCTTTCGCCGCGCGGGTTCTGCGCTGACATGCGCAGAACCACATAGCCTAACAACGCCGACACGATCGAGCCCCCAAGGATGCCGATCTTAGCTTCGTCGCGCAGCAGCCGCGCCGTTTCCGTTGTGCCGGGAAAAGCCAATTCGCCGATGAACAACGACATGGTGAAGCCTATTCCGCACAAGGCAGAAACGCCCCAGACCTGCGGCCAGCTCGCATTTGCGGGGCGCCGGGCGATCCCGAAGCGGTGGGCGGCATAGACACAGGTGAAGATGCCGAACTGCTTGCCCAGAACCAGCCCTGCCGCGACCGCCACCGGCAGTGGCGCGAGGATGCCTTCGATGCCAAGGCCGCTGAGAGATACCCCCGCATTGGCGAAGCCGAAGATCGGCACGACGAGGTAAGCGCTCCAGGGTGCCAGCGTATGTTCGATACGCTCGAGCATGGTGTCGTTGTCGACCCCGCGCATGGGTATGGTGAGCGCGGCCAGCACGCCCGCGATAGTCGCGTGGACGCCTGAATGGAGCACGCAATACCACAGCACCAGCCCAAGCAACACAAAGGGCCAGGGCCGGCCATAGCGCGCACGATTAAGCAGCATCATCGCCGCCAGCACCGCGGCTGCCGCACCCAACCAGACGAGCTTGATCGAGGCGGTGTAAAACATCGCGATAATCGCCACCGCGCCGATGTCGTCCACGATCGCGACGGTCAGCAGGAACAGGCGCAGCGACGCGGGAACGCGCTTGCCGAGTAGCCCCAGCACGCCCATCGCGAAGGCGATATCGGTTGCGGCGGGAATGGCCCAGCCGCGTGCCAAGCCAGGCTCGCCACCCGCGATCAGCATATAGACCGCTGCCGGCACCGCCATACCGGCCACCGCCGCCAGCACTGGCAGGCGTCGCTGCTCGGGGGATGACAACTGCCCCTCGATCACCTCGCGCTTCACTTCCAGTCCGACGACGAAGAAGAATAGCGCCATCAGGCCATCGTTGATCCACAGATGGAGCGTCGACAGCTTAGGGATCGGGCTCCAGCCGAGCCGGTCATGAAACAGCGCGTGGTAATCCTGCGCCAATCCGGAGTTGGCAGCGAAAAGCGCGGCAGCGGCAACCAGGATCAACAACACGCCTTGGCGCGCGTCGCCAACGAAAAGCGCGCGCACCGGTGCGGTGAGGACTGACAGGACGCCCGAGGAGGTGGACTTCGAAGCTAGAGCCATGGCCCCTCATCGGGACTAATGCCGCACATTGCAACCAATCCCGATGGCCCCTATTCCTCCAATGACAACAGGGGGATGACGGGGGTTGCCGGGGTTCTGGGTCGCCGCAGGCGAGTGGTTTACGCTGCTCCGGCACGAACTGATGCTGTTTGCCGCCAGTTTGTTCCTTCTCGGAGCGATCGACGAGATCGCGATCGATCTGACCTATCTATGGCTGCGGTTGACCGGCCGGGCTCGGACGCCTTGCCTCGATGAAGCGCAGCTGCTCGCGGCGCCCTTGCGCGGTCGATGCGCCGTATTCATTCCCGCATGGCGAGAGGAACGCGTGATCGGCGCTACGGTGGCGCATGCACTGCGCGTTTGGCCTCAGGGCGATCTGCGCCTGTACCTAGGTTGTTATCCCAACGATCCCGAGACGATGGCGGCGGCGGCGCGAGCAGCGCGTGGCGATCCGCGTTTGCGCATAGTGGTCCATGACGCTGCCGGCCCGACCAGCAAGCCTGACTGCTTGAACCTACTCTATCGCGCGATAGCGGCAGATGAACTCTCCGAGGGTCGGCGCGCGCGGATGATTGTGCTCCACGACGCCGAGGACATGGTCGATCAAGCCGCGTTGCCGCTGCTCGATGAAGCGCTGGAAAGCGTCGATTTCGCCCAGCTGCCGGTCATGGCACTGCCTCAGAAGGGCTCGCGCTGGATCGCCGGCCATTATACCGACGAGTTCGCGGAAGCCCACAGTCGTACCATGGTGGTGCGAAGTGCCCTCGGCGTTGGCATTCCGGGGGCGGGGGTGGGGTGCGCCATTTCCCGCAACTGGCTGGGCAAGCTCAGCAGGCGGCGGGATGATGTTGGGCCTTTCGCTGCCGGTTCGCTCACCGAGGATTACGAGCTTGGCCTGCGCCTCGCGGCATTGGGCGCGCGATCGCGTTTCGTTCGGGCGCGGGTGACCGGTGGGCGGTTGATCGCGACTCGCGCATATTTCCCAAACAAGCTGAAGGCGGCAACCCAGCAGAAAGCGCGCTGGGTTCACGGTATCGCTTTTCAGGGGTGGGACCGGCTCGGGTGGCGGGGCGGCCTGGCGGCAAGATGGATGATGCTCCGCGACCGGCGCGGGCCGCTGGCCGCACTGCTGCTGACGCTAGCCTACGGACTTATGGTGGTTGCGGGCCTTGAATATTTGGCGGTGACGGCGGGATTGATCGCGCCGCCGCCGCTTTCCCCCTGGCTCGTGACCTTTCTCTGGTTGAACCTCTTCGCGGTGGTCTGGCGCGTCGCTGCACGCGCCGTGTTCACGGCTCGCGAGTTCGGTTGGGCAGAGGGCGCGCTAGCCGTTCCTCGAACGATCGTCTCAAATGCCATAGCCATCGTCGCTGGGCGAAGAGCTGCCATCGCTTATTTGCGCACCTTGCGTGGTGAACAGGCGATTTGGGAGAAGACCGAACATGACGATCACCCAGCGCTGACTTCCAAGCGATCGGATCTGCAGCCGGCATGACGTCGCACGTGCGATCCTCGGGGGCAGCGACCGGGCGCCCGCTTATTGCATTGGTCGGGCTCGTGGTCTGTTGGACGGGCGCGCGCGTGGCTATCGCCGATTGGTCGCAGCCATCGGTTGCTATCGAACGACCGTCGGCGCGGCGGGCGCCCATTCCGGCGGTCCTGCCGCAGGCATCGCCCCAGGTCACGGTGCGTCGGGAGGGCCCGAATGTACTGTCGCGATTGCGCGGCGCCCCAGTGTCCCGAGTGCGGTTGGGCGAGGTTCCGCAGGTTCGCGTCGTACCGGCGCACGTGTCGCGGTTCGCCCCTGCAAGCCACTCGCCCCGACTGGCCGAGATCGTAGTCTCTCAATCTACGGCTAATGCATCGGCGCCTAGCGAGTCTGCTCCGTCCATGGGCGGGGCGGCGCCCCTTCCCCAGACCCGTCCGGAAACCGACCGCCGCTGGAGCGCAGATCTTTGGGTGGCCTTGCGCGAGGGCGCGGGGCAGTTCATCGGGACCGTGGCCGTTCCGGTTTATGGAGGAAGCCAAGCAGGCGCGGTGCTGCGCTATCGCCTGGCGCCGGCCTCCTCTCACGAGCCCGGGGCCTATGTGCGCGCGGTCCATGCGCTCGGCCGGGAAGAGGGCGATGTAGCAGCCGGCCTTGCGGCGCGCCTCTCGTCGAAGCTGCCCCTCGTCGCCCACGTTGAGGCGCGTGCTAGCCGACGGGGGGAGCAAGTTCATTTACGGCCGGCCGCGTTCCTCACCGCTGGGTTCGAAGATGGCCGCTTGCCGTTGGACATCCTTGCTCGCGGCTATGCGCAGGCCGGCTATGTCGGCGGTCCCGAGGCCACTGGCTTTGCAGATGGCAACCTCATTGCCGAGCGCCCGCTTGCCAGTGTCGGCCGCAGCACGCTGAGCGCGGGGGCCGGCCTATGGGGCGGGGCCCAGCGAGACTCGACACGGCTCGACATCGGGCCTAGCGCCAGCGTGCGTCTTCCGCTGGGCGGCGGCTCGGCGCGCTTAATATTGGACTATCGCCATCGCATCGCTGGCAATGCCGCGCCGGCCTCGGGCGTGACGCTCACTCTGTCTGCGGGGTTTTAGCGGCCCAAAACAGCCGCGCGCGCCTTCCAAGGTGGTGGCTGCTGCGATACGGCCACGGGCATGGACGTCTACCTCCCGATCGCGAATCTCGCCGTCAACGGGTTGGTCATCGTCGGCCTCGGCATCTTGACCGGCATCCTGTCGGGCCTTTTTGGTGTAGGCGGGGGTTTTCTCACCACTCCATTGCTGATCTTTTACGGCGTACCGCCGACCGTGGCGGCAGCCTCCGCTTCCACCCAGGTGACTGGTGCCAGCGTCTCGGGCCTGATGGCGCATACCAAGCGCGGCGGGGTCGACTTTAAGATGGGCGGGATCATGGTCGCGGGCGGCGGCTTGGGGGCGGGGATCGGAGCGCTATTGTTCCGATTCTTTCGCGCCGTCGGTCAAATCGACGTGGTCATCAACGCACTTTACGTCGTGCTCCTCGGCTCGATCGGGGCGCTTATGGCCCGCGAGGCGTGGCAAGCGATCAAGGGAACAAGCGCGGGCGTTCAGCCGCGCCGCCGCCGGCACCACCCGCTAGTCGCCGCCTTGCCGATGCGTTGGCGGTTCTATGGCTCGGGTCTCTATATCTCCCCGCTGGCGCCGCTGATCCTGGGCATTCTGACGGGCATGCTCACCATGCTCATGGGTGTGGGGGGCGGCTTCATCCTTGTCCCAGCGATGCTCTACATCCTGGGCATGAGCGCCAATGTCGTGGTCGGCACCAGCCTCTTCAATATCGTCTTCGTGACCATCCTAACCACGCTGATGCATGCGCTGACGACGCAGGCCGTGGACATGGTGCTGGTGCTGTTCCTGCTGATCGGCTCGGTGACGGGCGCGCAGATGGGTACGCAGTTCGCCGGCCGCGCGCGGCCGGAAATCTTGCGCATGGCGCTCGCTGTGATCGTGCTCGCAATCGCCTTCAGGATGCTGTTCGGCTTGGGCGTACGGCCCGACGAGGTGTTCACGGTGTACCCGCTGTGATCCGCGCGTTACTCCTGCTTGCCGTCGCGCTGTTGTCGATGGGACAGCGCGATCCGGTGCTCGTTCCCGAAGTGAGCCAGCACGAGATCGAGGTTCGACAAGGCTTCACCGGCACCGAATTGCTGCTGTTCGGCGCAATTCTCGACCCAGGTGGGCGCGCGGCGGCGCAGGATTACGATGTTGTCGTGGTGCTCCAAGGCCCTTCGCAGCCAATCCGCCTGCGCCAAAAGGCACGCTTCGGCGGCATCTGGATCAATGCGGCGAGCACGGATTTTCGTTCCGCTCCCTCATTCTTCGCGGTCGCCAGCACGCGCCCCATCGAGCAAATGGTCGATGAAACCACGGCCGCGATCTACGAATTCGGCACCCGCTATATCCAGCTTTCACCCAGCGGCGTGATCGAGCCTGAGGAGCAACAGCGCTTCTCCGCCGGTCTCGTCGATCTGCGTACCCGTCAGGGACTGTACCAGGAAATCATCGGCGGCGTCAGCGTCAGCGAGCGCGTTCTCTATCAAGCCCGCATCTCGCTGCCTTCGAACGTCACTACCGGAACCTATACCGCGGAAACTTTCGCCGTCCGCGACGGGCGCGTGATTGCGTCCGCGCTGTCGGAAGTGGAGGTTAAGACTGTGGGTTTCGAACGCTTCATCGTCGAAACCGCGCAGGATCATTCCCTGCTCTATGGCCTCGTTGCGGTGCTTCTGTCGGTAGGCATGGGTTGGGCTGCGGGACGGTTCTATGCTTTGATCTGACGGGGCCACATGCGGCACGGTTGACCCGATCTTAACTACCCCGCGCTACGGCGGAGCGAGCAATCGCCATCGCAGGAAACCGGCGCCAATCCATGACCGACGCGAGCCACACTTCGTTCCGCACCTTCGACCCTGCGCAGGAGGACGGTGCTGTGCCTCCGCAGCGCAGCGCTCTTCGCGATCGGCTGCGGCAGGGTAGCTCCTTACAGCCGGTGACGACTGTCGATCCTGACGCGGCAACCGGCCCGCGAGTTCTCGCAGAGAAATCGCACGATGATGGGCTCCGCTTGCTCAGCGAGGCAGAAATGGTGGAACGGGCGCCCCCGCGGCCCCAGGCGCCGACACCAACGCCGCAACCCGTGCCACAAGCGGAAAGCACGTCGGACTTTGCCAGCGAGAACGCTACTCAACCGATCGGTGTTGTGCTGGAAATCGCAGGCTCCGGCTCGCAGATCGCAATCGACCTCATTCGCCTCAACGAGTGCATGGATGACGCCGACCCGTCGGTCGCGCTCGCTGGCCAGGTCGGCAGCCAGATCAAGATCCGCGTCGGCCAGACCTGGCTGCTCGCCAGTGTTCGCAACCAGAAGCAGGGCCGCGGTGAGAACTCGGTCATCGCCAACATCGACTTCCTCGGCGAGGGGCAGGAGGAGCGACTGACCGGCAAGCTCCATGGCTTCAAGCGTGGTGTCACTCGCTATCCCGTGCCGGGCGCGCTGGTCTATCCCGCAACCACGCCCGATCTGCGCCAGGTCTACGCCAGCGACGGGCGCGATGCGATCACCATCGGCAAAGTCTATCCCACCAAGGACATCCGCGCCGGTCTCTATGTCGATGCCATGCTGGGCAAGCATTTCGCGCTGCTCGGCTCGACCGGTACCGGCAAATCGACCAGCGCGGCGCTGATCCTGCATCGCATCTGCGAAGCCGCGCCCGAGGGTCACATCGTGATGATCGACCCCCACGGCGAATATTCCGCCGCGTTTCGCAATACTGGCGTGATCCTCGACGTCTCGAACCTGCAGATGCCGTATTGGCTGATGAACTTCGAAGAGCACTGCGAGGTGCTGCTCACCGCCACTGGTGCCGATCGCAATGTCGATGCCGACATTCTCGCCAAGTGCCTTCTCGCCGCACGCCAGAAAAGCCGGCTGGCGACCACAATGGGCAAGATCACCGTCGATAGCCCGATCCCCTATCTGCTCTCGGACCTCTCGAACGAGATCCAGACGCAGATGGGCAAGCTCGACAAGTCGACCAATTCCGCACCCTACATGCGGATCAAGAACAAGCTCGACGAGCTCAAGGCCGATCCCCGCTACCAATTCCTGTTCTCCGGCATGCTGGTGGGCGACACCATGGCGGACTTCATCCGCAAGATCTTCCGCATGCCCGCCGACGGCCGCCCGATCTCGATCATCGACGTTTCCGGCGTGCCGTCCGACATTACGGCCACCGTGGTCGCCGTACTTAGCCGGCTGGTGTTCGACTTCGCCATCTGGGGCCGCGAGGAGAAGACGCGGCCTGTGCTATTGGTATGCGAAGAGGCCCACCGCTACGTGCCGTCCGAGAAGAATGCCGACGGCAACTCGGTCGGAAAGATCCTCAGCCGCATCGCCAAGGAAGGGCGCAAATACGGCATCAGCCTGGGCCTGATCACGCAGCGCCCTAGCGATCTTGCCGAAGGCGTGCTGTCGCAGTGCGGCACTATCATCTCGATGCGCCTCAACAACGACCGCGACCAGCAATTCGTCAAGGCGGCCATGCCCGAAGGCGCGCGCGGTTTCCTCGATTCCATCCCGGCGCTCCGCAACCGCGAATGCATCATCTGCGGCGAGGGCGTTGCCATCCCCATCCGCGTCAGCTTCGACAATCTCGACGAAGCGAAGCGTCCGGCGTCCGAAGACCCCAGCTTCGTCGAGCTGTGGAGCCAGAGCGGCGGGGAAGAGGAAGCGGTGGAGCGGATCGTGCAGAGATGGCGCTCGCAGGGGTAGGCCCACCCCATTCTCCCCTCCCGCTTGCGGGAGGGGCAGGGGGTGGGCTTGTCACGTCCCCCGCGTATCCCCGAACAGGTGGATGTGCAGACGGTCGCTCAGCCGGAAGCCGTGTTCGAGGCACAGCGGCACCAGCCATTCCTCGCGGCCACGGATCGTCGCGCTGTCGGTGCCCTCGGGCATTAGGAAGATACGTGCGGAAGGGATAGCGTAGCTGCGTTGCAGCTCCAGCACCTGAGCGACATCGCTGGGCTGCGCAATCACGAATTTGAAGAAGGCACGCGGGTCGGCTGAATAGGCAGCCAGCCGCTCTGGAAGCAGCGCCAGATCTGCCGGATTGCCCGAGTGCGCGAGCTTGGGGCTTACATTGTACTGGTCGATCCGGATGTCGAGCCGCGGAGGAGCCTTGGTCGTACCGTTAGTCTCGATTTCGACCGCCATGTCATCGAGCGCTTCGAGCAGTTCTGCGAGAGCACCCGCCTGAAGGATAGGCTCCCCTCCGGTGACCACCAGCCGCTTCTGGCCGAGTGCGCGGATGCGCTGTGCCACCTCTACCACCGGCAGCGTTACCTGGTTGGCCCGCCGGTCATAGGTCGCACCCGAGCGGTGCGGCCGTTCGTCGCCCTCGAAATGCCAAGTATAGGCGGTGTCGCACCACACACAGGCAAGATTGCAGCGAGAAAGGCGAGCGAACGCGACCGGCACACCCGCACTCGGCCCTTCGCCCTGGATCGAAGCGAAGAGCTCGGGCTCGCCCGGCGCTTGCGTGGCGAGGACTAGGACCACGGCGAGCCGAAGGGTGTTACGCCGACCGGGGGGCTTTCAAAAATTCGCCCTACCCGCATATTCAAAGGCAAGCCGCTGATTAGGTGTGTTATTTGCCGCTTGCGTTTATCGCGAGGCGTCACCTTCCGGCCGAGGTCAGGGGTGCTGGAAGAGTAAGCAGGCCGAAAGCCAGAACGATAGAGGAAAGAATCCATCGTTCTGGCTTAAGCGCAAAGGCGGCGTGTAGGAAAGTTCTATGGAGCGGCCACTCAACGCGCAGCGGCCTCCTCTCCTTGGCGGGGTTCAGCGCCGGATGAGCGCGAGCTTGGTCTCGGCATATTCCTCGGGCAGACCCTTCTCAACTACAAATTCCTTATAGGCCTGCATCGCTCCGTCGTAGGCGTTGGCAACGCCCTCGACCCACATGTGCTTCGACTTGGTCCAGCAGTCGTCGACGACGATCATTCCGCCGGGGCTGATACGGTCATAGACCTTTTCCAGGCCGACCTTGACCGGTTGGTAGAGATCGACGTCCAACAGGCAGAAGGCGATCTTCTCCGGCAGCCTGGCCGGATCCAGCGCGCAAATGTCGGCTTTGATGACGTTGATGTCCGTGATGTGCCGACGGGCGAGCGATTCCTTGAACCAGGCGATATCGTTGTCGGTGAACTCGCCTTCGTAGCTGTGGCTCTTGCCGCGACCTTGCGTTTCGACTGCGATATCCTCTTTGGTGAAACCGCTGAAGGTGTCGATGCAGTGGTAATCCCTGTCGATGCCGGAATCGACCATGTATTCGTAAAGAAAGGTGGTGGTGGTTCCGTAGGCACAGCCGATTTCCACGATCGCGCCATCGACATCGGCGGTGTCTTCGAGGCATTTGGCCAGGAAGCAGAGCTGGCGCGGAAAATATTGGAACTGGTATTTCGGATACCACAGCTCGCGGAAGTATCCGCGGTGAGCAAGTTCGCGCGAGGCGCGACCAACGATTTTTCCCGCAATTCTATCGATCATCGCCCTTCCCCCCCAGAAATCAGCGCGACCGATTATGTTAAGCAATATTACTCCAGAACGCCCATCATTGGCAACGGGTTATGTCATCGCCACGCGCCCCGCCGTCCGCGACCGGATGCGGCTCTCTCAGCCGAGGCGCGCCAGAGCCAATTCGATCCGTTCCGCCTCGGCCGCATGATGGGCATGATCGGCACGCGCCTTTTCGACGGCCTCCGGCTTGGCCTTTTCCACGAAGGCGGGGTTGGACAGCCGCCCCTCCAACGATCTGGCTTCCTTGCGGCTGGCCTCGAGCGCCTTGGCGAGACGTGACTTCTCCGCAGCGACATCGATCACGCCTTCCAGCGGTATGACCACGGCGTCGGCGCCCGCCGACACCTGCATGGCCGCGCCGCCGGGCGCGTCGCCGATGGTGAGCGGGGCGAGGCGCGCCAAGCGTTCGATCGCGGCGCGGTTCGCCTCGATCACGCTGCGCCCCAACTCGCCAGGGGCCGGGCAGAAGGCTGCAAGCTTGGCTCCGGGGGCTATGCCCAGCTCGTTCTTGGCAGCCCGCACATTGCTGGTCAGCGCGATCAGCCAGTCGACTTCCGCCTTCGCCACGGGGTCAACGCCCGCCTCGGGCTCGGGCCATTTCGCGAGGATGAGGTCATAGGGCCGCTCGCCCTGCGCATGCCAGAGTTCCTCAGTGATAAAGGGCATGAAGGGGTGCAGCATCACCAAGATCTGGTCGAGCACCCAGGCCGCGACCGCACGGGTTTCCGCAGCTTCGTCCCCCTCCCGCTCGCGGGAAGGGTTAGGGGTGGGCCTGGCCTGGGCCTCGACTTCAGGCCCACTCCCGGCCCCTCCCGCGAGCGGGACGGGAGAAAGGACTGGCTTCACAAGTTCCAGATACCAATCACAGAAGCGGTCGTAGACGAAGCGATAGATGGCATTCGCCGCGAGGTCGAAGCGCATGTCCGCCAGCGCTTTGTCGAGCGCGACGACGGTTTCGACGACCTCGCCCACAATCCACTTGTTGACCGCCGTCGTCGCTTGCGGCGCGGCAATCGACTGCGAGGCGCCAATGCCATTTGCCTGGCAAAACCGCGCCGCGTTCCACAGCTTGGTGGCGAAGTTGCGGTAGCCCTCGACCCGCTTCTCATCCATCTTCACGTCGCGGCCCTGGCTCTCCATCGCCGCCATGAAGAAGCGCAGCGCGTCGGCGCCATATTTGTCGATGAGGCCCAGCGGATCGACGACATTGCCTTTGGACTTGGACATCTTCTGCCCATCCGCCGCGCGCACGAGACCGTGGAGGTAGAGCCTGCGCCACGGCACCTCGCCGAGGAGGTGCATTCCCATCATCGCCATGCGCGCATCCCAGAAGAACAGGATGTCGAAGCCGGAGATGAGAAGGTCGTTGGGATAGTGTTTGGCGAGTAGATCCCCCTCCCCGTCCCGGGGAGGATCGTTAGGCCAACCCAGCGTGGCAAAGGGCCAGAGTGCGGATGAGAACCATGTGTCGAGGACGTCTTCGTCTTGCCGAAGTTCGACGCCTTCGCCGGCTAACGCCTGAGCTTCGGCTTCCGTCGGTGCCACAAAGATTTCACCGTCCGGCCCGAACCACGCCGGAATCCGGTGCCCCCACCACAATTGCCGCGACACACACCACGGCTGGATGTTCTCCATCCAGTTGAAGAAGGTCTTCTCCCACGTCTTGGGCACGATCTCGATCCGGCCGTCGCGCACCGCTTGGATGGGAGCCTGAGCGAGCTTCTCGGCATCGACGTACCACTGGTCGGTCAGCATCGGCTCGATCACCACGCCGCCGCGGTCGCCGAAGGGCTGCATGATGAGCTTGTCCTCGACCGCCAGCATCAGCCCCTCGTCGCCGATGTCTGCGACTACGCTTTTCCTCGCCTCGTAACGGTCGAGCCCGCGGTATTCGTCCGGGACGAGGTTAAGCGCATCGATCTCGGCCGGCGTGGCGGTGGTCTCGCCCTTGGCAATGGCGAGCGCAATCGCCGATGCCTCGGCATAAGGTGCACCGTCGCTACGCATCGCGGCGACCTCATCCATCAGCCGGTACATCGGGATGCCGTTGCGCTGGGCGACGCCATAGTCGTTCTCGTCATGCGCGCCGGTGATCTTGACCGCGCCCGAGCCGAAATTGGGATCGGGATAGTCGTCGGTGATGATCGGGATCAGGCGGCGGTGCTCTTTCGGACCCACCGGGATCTCGCACAGCTTCCCGACGATGGGCGCATAGCGCGCGTCGGAAGGATGCACCGCCACCGCGCCGTCGCCCAGCATGGTCTCGGGCCGGGTGGTGGCGATGGCGATGTAGTCGCGCTGCTCCTCGAGCACGACGTTACCCTCTTCGTCGCGCTCGACATAGGTGTAGGTCTCGCCGCCAGCGAGCGGGTATTTGAAGTGCCACATGTGGCCCTGGACCTCGCGGCTCTCCACCTCGAGATCGCTGATTGCGGTCTTGAGCGCCGGGTCCCAATTCACGAGGCGCTTTGCGCGGTAGATCAGTCCCTGGTTGAAGAGATCGACGAAGACCTTGATCACCGCCGCGCTGAAATGCGGGTCCATGGTGAACTGCTCGCGGCTCCAATCCATCGAACAGCCGAGGCGGCGGAGCTGCCGAGTGATAGTGCCGCCCGATTGCTCCTTCCACTCCCACACATGCTCGACGAACGCCTCGCGCGGCATGTCCGTGCGCTTGATGCCCTGGCTGTTGAGATTTCGCTCCACCACCATCTGCGTGGCGATGCCGGCGTGGTCGGTGCCCACGACCCACAGCGCATCCTTGCCGCGCAGCCGCTCGTAGCGAACCATGACGTCCTGCAGCGTGTTGTCGAGCGCGTGGCCAATATGCAGGCTGCCCGTGACATTTGGCGGCGGGTTGACGATGGTGAAGGGCGGCGCGTCCGGGCGATCGGGCCGGAATGCGCCGCTCTCCTCCCAGTGCGCATACCACTTCGCCTCGATCGCTGCGGGATCGAAAGTCTTGGCAAGGTTCGGCTCGGGAGAGGGGGGCTGGGTCATCGCCGCCGCCTTTGCCAGCCGCCCTGCCGCGGTGCAACATGTCGCACCTGCCGCTGTGCAGGGGCGCCCGCAATCCCTTGTCGTGCGAGCGAAATCCTCGCATAGGCTCGCGGCTATGGAGCGCTTTGCGTCCTTCGAGGTTACCGCGGGTGAGGGGGCGGGCGTCAGAGTGGCGTTGACCGGCCCGTGGCTGGTATCGACAATCGGAGCGGTGGAGGGCGATCTCGCCGGGGTCGATCAGACCGCGAGCAGTTTTGACGTCTCTGCCATTACGGAGATCGATACCGCAGGGGCGTGGCTGATCAGCCGCGCCGCTGAAACCCGTGGCGCGGCCATCACCGGCGCTAGCGAGCGAGCGGAGCGCCTGATCGACGCCGTCGCCGGCTTGGGCTCGGAAGGCGATATTAGTGCGCCGCGTGCCCCGCTTATCACGCGCGTCACCGCGCGCATGGGCGAAATGATCTATAACGCCCGCTCGGGGGTCTACGGGATCATTGGCTTTCTGGGAGCGCTGCTGCTTGCGTTCGGAAGCTTGGCGCGAAGCCCGCGCCGCTTTCCGGTCAAGGCTTTCGTGCATCAGCTCGAACTGGTGGGCGTATCGGCTCTGCCGATCATCGGACTGATGAGTTTTCTTATCGGCATTGTCATCGCCCAGCAGGGCGCGGTGCAACTCGCGCAATTCGGCGCGGAAACGCTCACGGTCAATCTCGTGGGCCGCATCACCCTGCGCGAACTGGGCGTCCTCATGACCGCGATCATGGTCGCCGGCCGCTCGGGCAGCGCCTTCGCCGCGCAGATCGGCACCATGAAGCTGACCGAGGAGATCGACGCGATGCGCACCATCGGCATCAGCCCGATGGAGGCGCTGGTGATCCCGCGCATCCTCGCCTGTGTCTTCATGATGATCGTGCTCGGCTTCTACAGCATGGTGATGGCGATCATCGGCGGCGCGGCGGTGGGCGACCTGATGCTGGGCATCCCCTTCCTGACCTTCCTGTCGCGGATTCAGGAGGTTGTCCCGCTTTACGATCTATGGGTGGGCCTGATCAAAGCGCCCGTGTTCGGCCTCATCGTGGCCCTGGCGGGTTGCTATCACGGCATGCAGGTCAAGGGTAATTCAGAAGAGGTCGGCCTGCGCACGACCCTGGCGGTGGTCTCGGCCATCTTCGCCGTGATCGTGCTCGATGCGTTCTTTGCGGTGTTCTTCACCAATGTCGGTTGGGGCTGAGCATGGCCGAAGCCGAGCCGCTGCCCGAAACTGGGACGCCCCCTGCCGATGAAATCCGCGACGACGAGCCAGTGCTCGGCCGCCACGAGCGCTATCGCGGCGAATATCCGATCGTCGTCGAAGGACTGAGGAACAGCTTCGGCGAGCAGGTGATCCACGAAGGCCTCGATCTAAAGGTCAAGCGCGGCGAAATCCTCGGCGTGGTGGGCGGTTCGGGCACCGGCAAATCGGTGCTGATGCGCTCGATCATCGGGCTGCAAATCCCCGATGCCGGCCATATCGACGTCTTCGGCCGCGCCATCACCACGGGCGACCCCGACGATGTGGTCGGCGTGCGCAACCGCTGGGGCGTGCTGTTCCAGGGCGGCGCGCTGTTTTCGACGCTGACCGTGGGCGAAAACGTCGAGGTGCCGCTCAAGAAGTTCTACCCCGAGCTCAGCGAAGAGCTGATGCACGAAATCGCGCGCTACAAGGTACGCCTCGCCGGGCTGCCCGAAGAGGCGGCGACCAAGTTCCCTTCCGAACTTTCGGGCGGGATGAAGAAGCGGGCCGGGCTGGCGCGCGCGCTGGCGCTCGATCCCGAGCTGCTGTTCCTGGACGAGCCCACCGCCGGGCTCGACCCGATCGGCGCGGCTGCCTTCGACAGGCTCACGCGCGAACTCAAGCAGACGCTCGGCCTCACCGTGTTCCTGATCACGCATGATCTCGATACGCTGCATGAAATCTGCGACCGGGTGGCCGTGCTGGCCGATCACAAGGTGATCGCCGTCGATACGGTACCCAATCTCATGAAGCTCGATCACCCCTGGATCCAGGAATACTTCAACGGCCCGCGCGGCCGCGCGGCGCTGACGGCGCAGGCGCTAGACGAGCTACGCAAGCACATGGACATGCCGATCGCGGCCAACGCGGTTAAAGCGTTGGACAATCAGAGAGACGGGAAGGCATAGGCAGCCTCGCATGGAGACAAGAGCAAATCACGTTTGGGTCGGGGCGGTAACGCTGGTGCTCCTCGCCATGCTGGCCGCCTTTATCATCTGGCTGGCGCGGCTGGGGCAGGGCGACCAGAAGGAATACGACATCTTTTTCAAGCAGTCCGTCGCCGGTCTGGCGAACGGCTCGCAAGTCAATTTCGCCGGTGTCCCGGTAGGCGATGTTTCGCAGATCGTGCTGTGGGACAAGGACCCGGAATTCGTGCGCGTGCGGATCAAGGTGAAGGACGAGGTGCCGATCCTGGTTGGCACGACCGCCACTATCCAGTCGAGCTTCACTGGCGTTTCGACCATCATGCTCGATGGCGCCCGTCGGGGCCGTCCGCCCATTACCTGCGACACCACGGCCTGCACCGAAGGCGTGCCGATCATTCCGCCCAAGCCCGGCGGCTTCGGCGAGATTCTCGCCAATGCTCCGCTTCTCCTGGAACGCCTTGCCACGCTGACCGAGCGGCTGACGCAACTCCTGTCCGACCGCAATCAGGAACA
>ERZ1066119.479-NODE-479-length-27993-cov-7.423115_pt1 | contig 27993 bp, 27 predicted proteins | sample MGYA00382766_ERZ1066119 | MGnify/ENA primary metagenome ERZ1066119 (study PRJEB33369, sample SAMEA5778349) | biofilm metagenome | biome: Industrial cooling water; feature: Water cooling tower basin; material: Biofilm | place: United Arab Emirates | collected...
CGCCTCGGCCACCGTGGACAAGGCCCTCCGGGACCGGGTTTTCCGGATGAACCCCATGAATTTCATCGGCGACCCGAGGGCCACCACGACCAAAAACTGGTACATCCGCCACGGGGCCGCCGACCGCGACACGGGGTTTCAAATCCCCGTCAACCTGTACACGAAGCTCGTCAACCAGGGCTACGCCGTGGATTTTGCCCTGCCCTGGAACCGGGGGCACAGCGGCGATTACAACCTCGACGAGGTGTTTGCCTGGATTGGCGACGTGCTGAAAACGCCGAAAAAATGAACGAACCTGAACCCGTCTGGGACCTGGCGCACCTGGCCCACGTCGAACTGCTGACGCCGAAGCTGGACGCCAGCGCCCGGTTTTTCACCGAAATCCTGGGCATGTCGGTCACGGCCACGGGGGGCGACTCGCTCTACCTCCGGGCTTACGACGACTACGAACACCACACCCTCAAGCTGACGGCCAGCCCGCAGCCGGGGATGCGGCATTTTGCCTGGCGGGCGCGCACCCCGCGGGCGCTGGCCCGGCGCGTGGCGGCGATTGAGCAAACGCCCCACGCCCTCGGCTGGCACGAGGGCGACCTCGGCCACGGCCCGGCTTACCAGTTTCACTCCCCCGACGGGCACCTGACGGAGCTTTATTTTGAAACCGAAAAGTACCGCGCCGGTCCGCACGACCAATCGGCGTTGAAAAACACGGCCAGCCGGTTTCCGGGGCGGGGCGTCAACGTGCGGCGCATCGACCACCTCAACCTGTTCGCCGCCGACGTGCGGGCCTTTCGGGATTTTCAATTGGAAACCCTCGGCGGAATTTTAACCGAAACCATCGTCGATGATTTGGAAACCATGAACCCCCGTGCCGTGTGGTTCATGGTCAACTCCAAGTCCTACGACCTGGCCGTGACGCTCGATTACTTGGGGCTGCGGGGCCGGTTTCACCACGTCACCTACGCCGTCAACAGCCGGGAAGAAGTACTCATCGCCGCCGACATCTGCCTCGAAAACGGCATCCGCATCGAAACCGGCCCGCACAAGCACACCATCCAGCAGACGTTTTTTCTCTACGTGTACGAACCCGGCGGCAACCGCGTCGAAATCGCCAACACCACCGCCCGGCTCATCACCGACCCGGACTACCCAACCGTGTTCTGGACGATGGAAGAGCGCAAAAAAGGCCAGGCCTGGGGCCTGCCCACCATTCCGAGTTTTCACACCCAGGGCACGCCGATGCCCACGATTGAACCATGAAAAAACTCCTCGTCATTGGTGCCCATTCCGGCGATTTCGTCTGGCGGGCGGCGGGCACGATTGCCAACGCCCGCGAAGAAGGGGCCGAAACGCTGGTCGTGGCCCTGTCGTACGGCGAGCGGGGCGAATCGGGGGAACTCTGGAAAGAAGACCCGAAGCGCTCGGTCGAAAGCGTGAAAACCATCCGCCGCGAACAAGCCCAGCGCGCCGCCGACGTCTTGGACACGCCCATCCAATTCCTCGATTGGGGCGATTACCCGATGCTTTTGACCGACGAGCGCGTCGAGCAACTGACCCGCCTCATCGGCGAGTTCGAGCCGACGGTCATCCTGACGCATTCCGAACGGGACCCGTTCAACCCCGACCACCCGCTGGCCTTTCAAGCCGTGCAGCGAGCGCGGCTGCTGGCGTCGGGGGCGGGGGTGCCGAGCGCGTTCAAAAACATTGACCCGCCCGCGTGGTATTCGTTTGAACCCCACCAGCCCGAACTCTGCGGCTTCGTGCCCGACACGTTCATCGACGTCACCTCGGTGATGGCCAAAAAGCGGGAGGCGATGGCCTGCATGGGCGCGCAGACCTACCTCCGCGACTACTACGCCGAACTCGCTTCCCGCCGGGCCAACCACGCACGTAGAATTTCGGGGCAAAAACAGGTTCTGTTCGCCGAAGCGCACCAGAGCCAGGTGCCGAGGGTGGTGGGGAGTATTTTCTGATTTTACCCTGCAATTTTCGATTTCAATTCCAAAATTGCAGGGTAAATCGAAAAGCCATGACGATTGCGCGCGCCATTACGAACCAAGTTCTCAGAAGCATGAATCACTTCCCGGCGGTGGCCCTGCTGGGGCCGAGACAGGTGGGTAAAACCACGCTGGCGAAAGCCATTGCCGAAACCGTGGAAAAACCGAGCATCTACCTGGATTTGGAATCGAGCAGCGACCTGCAAAAACTGACCAACGCGGAAGATTACCTCCGGCAGCGGGACGATCAGCTCATTTTGATTGACGAAATCCAGCGGATGCCTTCCCTGTTTCCGTTGCTGCGGTCGGTGATTGACCGCAAGCGGGTAAACGGACGGTTCATTTTGCTGGGTTCGGCGTCGCCCGAATTGCTGGCGAAAAGTTCGGAAACCCTCGCCGGTCGGATTGCTTACCTGGAGTTGCATCCGTTCAGTTACCCGGAAATTCGCGCCTTAGCCGGTTATGAACGGCTCTGGCTGCGGGGTGGCTTCCCGAACCTGTTTTTGCAGGAAAGCGAAGAAGTGAGTTTCACCAGCCGTGTGCAGTTCATTCAAACCTACATCGAACGCGAACTACCCCTGCTGGGGCTGTCGGCCTCGGTGAACACGCTGCGCAATTTGCTGCGGATGATTGCCCACGTGAACGGCAATTTGCTCAACTACTCCGACCTGTCGCGGTCGTTGGGCATCGACGTGGGCACGACCAAACGGTACCTCGATTACTTCGAGCAGGCGTTTCTGGTGCGGCGCGTCGAGCCGTATTTTGCCAACACTTCGAAACGAATCGTCAAATCGCCAAAAATCTACGTGCGGGATACGGGCTTGCTGCACGCGCTGGCCGGAATTGAAAACGGGGAAGAACTGGAAGGTTTTCACGCCAAAGGAAATTCGTGGGAAGGATTTGTCATTCAGCAAATTATCGCCCACCTGAAAAGCAGCATCGGGTATTTTTTCTACCGAACGCAGGACGGCACCGAACTGAACCTGGTGCTGGTGAAGGGACTTACCCCCGTGCTGGGCATCGAAATCAAATACAGCAACGCACCCACCCTGCGCAAGGGCAACCGCCTGGCCGCCGCCGACCTGGGCAACGTTCCGCTCCTGGTCGTGACCCCTTCGGTGGACGAAGATTATTCTCCCGCCGAAAACTGCACCGTCACCAGCCTCGACCGACTTTTCCACCACCTGAGCCGGGCCAACCTTCTGACGAATGACTTCTGACCCCCAACCCTTCAGCCCCGAACTGCGCGCCCGGCTGGGCGCGTTTTCCGCCGCCACCCTCCACGAAGCCCTCGGCAAAAAGGGCAACCTGCCTTCGGCCATCAAGCCCCTCGCGCCGGGCATGAAACTCTGCGGCCCGGCCTACACCGTGCAGACGGCCCCCCGTGACAACAAAATCCTGCACCGGGCCTACGCCCTCGCCCAGCCCGGCGACGTACTCGTGGCCCACTGCTCCGATTTTTACGAAGCGGGCTATTGGGGCGATTTGATGAGCCTGGGGGCCAAAACCCGGGGCCTGGCCGGGCTGGTCATCGACGCCTGCGTGCGCGACGCCGACGACATCGAAGCGATGGGTTTCCCCGTGTTCAGCCGGGGGCTGTGCATCCGGGGCACGTCGAGTTTTGAAGACGGAATGCTGAATCAGCCCGTCGTCATCGGTGGGGTCGTCATTCATCCCGGCGACGTCGTCGTGGGCGACCGCGACGGGGTGGTGGTCGTGCCGAGGGAACGGATTCAGGAAGTTCTCGAAAAAGCCGAAGCCCGCGAGGCCCGCGAAGCGTGGGTGCGGGAGCAACTGCGGGCGGGCAAAACGTCAATTCAGATTTATGGCTGGGAATAACCTCACGGTGGCCGTGCTGGGCCTGGGCGAAGCGGGGAGTCATTTCGCCAACGATTTGGCCGAACTGGGCGTGGGGGTCGTTGGCTACGATCCAGAACCGAAACGGGCGCTGCATCCAGCGGTGCGGCTGGTGGGAAGCAACCCTGAGGCGGCTCGCGACGCCGACGTGGTTTTGAGCGTCAACCTCTCCGCCGTGGCCGAATCGGTGGCCGCCGAGGTGCTTCCCGCGCTGCAACCAGGGCAGGTGTACGCCGAGCTCAACACCGCTTCACCTGACACGAAGCGGGCGGTAGCGGCGGTGGTGGCACCTTCCGGCGCGCTGGTCGCCGACGTGGCCATCATGGCCCCCGTGCCGCCGAAGGGCATCCGGACGCCGCTGCTCGTGTCGGGGCCGGGGGCGAAAGATTTTGCCGAAAAACTGGTTCCGCTGGGCCTTGACATCGAGGTGTTGACCGATGAAGTGGGGGAGGCCGCCACGCGGAAACTGCTCCGGTCCATCGTGTACAAAGGCGTGGCGGCGGTGATTGGCGAGGCCGTGGAGGCGGGGCGGGTGTTCGGGCTGGAGCCGTTCGTGCGGGAGCAAATCCGGTCGGTGATTGGCGGCAACGACGCGCTGATCGACCGGTTTCTGGAGGGCAGCAAAACCCACGCCCTCCGCCGCAGCCACGAACTCGAAGCCGTCGTAGCCATGCTGACGGCGCGGGACGTGGAGCCGGTCATGTCGCGGGCCACGCTGACGAGTTTACAAAATCTAATTGACCGTACTCAGCCGTAGCCCATGCCCCAACGCGCCATCCCCTTTGCCCAATTCCGGGGCGGCTCCTCGAAGGGCCTGTTTTTCAAGGCCGAAGACCTGCCCACCGCTCCCACCGAACGCGACCGCCTGGTGCTGGCCGCGATGGAAGGCGTCGGCCCCGGCGACCCCCGACAAATCGACGGCCTGGGCGGGGCCACCCCGCTCACCAGCAAAGTCGCCGTCGTCAGCCGTTCGGAGCACCCCGACGCTGACCTCGACTACCTGTTTTTGCAGGTCGCCGTCGGGGCGGGGCGCGTGTCCACCGGGCAGAACTGCGGGAACATCCTGGCGGCGGTGTTGCCCTTCGCCCTCGAATCGGGCCTGTTTCCGGCCAGTTCGCCCACCACCACCGCCCGCGTTTTCATGGTCAACACGGGGGGCGTCTGCGAAGTGACGGTGCAAACCCCCGGCGGGCGGGTCGAATACGCCGGCGACGCGAAGGTGGACGGTGTGCCCGGCACCGCCGCGCCCATCGTGTGCAGCTACCTCGGCCTCGCCGGGTCCACCTGCGGGGCTTTGCTCCCCACCGGAAACCCGCTCGACGTGGTGGAGGCCACCGAAGTGACCTGCATCGACAACGGTATGCCCGAAGTGCTGCTCCGCGCCGCCGACTTCGGCCTGACCGGCGACGAAACCCCCGCCGAACTCGAAGCCAACGCGAGTTTGCGCGAACGGCTCGAACGCATCCGCCTCGCCGCCGGGCCGCTCATGAACCTCGGCGACGTTTCGGACAAAACCGTCCCCAAACTGTGCCTCATCGCCCCGCCCCGGCAGGGGGGCCTGGTCAGCACGCGCACGTTCATTCCGCATACCGTCCACGAGGCCATCGGCGTGCTGGGGGCCGTTTCGACGGCTACGGCCTGCCTGCTGCCCGGCTCGGTGGCCGGGGGCGTGGCGGTTTTGCCCGAAAATCCAGCCTCGGGTTACTCGGTCGAACACCCCACGGGCGAATTCACCGTACACCTCGAACTCACCGTCCGGGATGGGTCGGTGGAGGTGGGAAAATCGGGCGTGGTGCGCACGGCGCGGCTCTTGAGCCGGGGGGAGGTGCTGGTGCCAGGTTGAAGCAGTTTTTTCGGGAAAATAAAAAAAGGCAGCGGCAAAAACCGCCCGTGGTTGGCGCAAACCGGGAGGTTGTTGCCCAAACCAACCGGCTTGTTGGTTTTCGGTGTCAACCCTGCCGGGAAAGTTTTATCTTGCTCCCCGGCAAGCCGAATGGTTGAACTGAACTTCAGGCGATTGGGACGTTGGGGTGGGGTTCGGAACACGCAGGCAACCCGATTTGGCCACCCACGCGACCCGATGCAGTTTCCGACGATTCCTGGAATGGCGTCTCAGACGCAAAACCACCTCCGCACCGATTGCAAATCGGTGCGAGCCGGTAGCCGCACCCCCCCTTTTTCATTCCTTATTTTTCATTTCTTATTTTTCCTTTTCCAAACCACCAACGCCCAGCATTACCCCACCCGCACCTACACCCTCCGTGACGGCCTGCCCCAGATGCAGGCCACCTGCGCCCTGGCCGACAGCCGGGGGTACCTGTGGGTGGGCACGAAGGGTGGCCTGGCCAAATTCGACGGGGAGCGGTTCGAAACCTTCACCCGGCAGGATTTCGGCCAGCCCACCGACCACGTCGCCGGCCTGGCCGAAGACCGGCGGCACCGCCTCTGGTTTTCGACGCTACTGGGCCTGGGCTGCTTCGACGGAAACCGCTTCGAGTCCTTCCCGTTCGGGCCGGACCTGAAAAATACCGTCTGCCCCATCGAATTCGACGACCGGGACCGGTCCTGGCTGGTGAGCAGAGACCGCGACCTGTGGTGCTTCGAGCGGGGCCGGTACCGGCCCGCCCGGCACTTCATTCGGGGGCTGGACAGTTTGAAATTCAGCAATCTTCAGTGGGATCCCGTTCGCAAACGGTTGTGGCTGACCGCCTTTTGGGGCCGCAACGACCGCGAGGCGCGGCTTTGCTACCTCAACGGCGACCGGTGCGAATGCCTGCACGCGTACCCGCTTCCGGCGGGGAGTTTGCTGCGAGTGGAAAAAAAGGCCGGTGCCCTGCTGTTGCGCGAAACCGACGCCCAGGGCCGCGTACTGCTCCGATGGTTTCCGCCCGAAGGCCTTCCCCGGCCCTTCCTGCGGCTCGACGGGGCGCGGGTCCAGGTGCTCGAACCCGTGCCGTCCGACGTCTGGGGCATGGCCGGTGGGCGCGTGTACAAAGTGGCCGCCGGCAGCCGGGTGGTCGAAACGGTGCTGGAAAGTCCGGGCAACCTCAGCACCGGCATTGTCCGGCTGGGCGACAAGGTGTTTTTCCCGACCGAAAAAGGCCTGATCGAAGTACTCGACAACGGACTGCGGTTTTTCGACGAAAAACAAGCCCCCTACGTGTGGAGCGTGATCGACCGGCCCAACGGCGACGTGTGGTTTCTGAATTACAACCACCCGCCCGGCCGGTACCGCAGCCCGTCCGATGCCCCAACCACCGTAGAGCCGCTGGTGGAGCCGGGCCTGACCGCCCTGTTCGCCCGCGCCCGCCCCAACCAGAAAGCAGTCTGGAACAATTTCTACTTTCACCCCGCCTACGACCAGCGCGGCACGCTGTACCTGCCCCACGATGTAGGACTGATTGCCCACCGGGGCCAGGACTGGCGGCTGCTGGCGGGCGGTGACACCAACGGGGGTGTGGCCATGTACGTGTACGCCGACGAACGCACCCCCGACCGGGTGCTGGCGGGTATGGACGGCGGCTTTCGGGTGTTCGAGGGCGGGCGGCAGGTCCGCAAACTCACCCAAGCCGAAGGCATGCACCCCTGCTACTACGGCCTGTGCGCCCTGTCGGCTTCCGAACCGGATACCTACTGGCTGGGCAGTTGGAGCGGGCTGTCGCGCTACCACCACCGCACGGGGCGCTTCGAGCACTTCACCAAAGCCAACGGCAAACTGCCCCAGCAGAGCGTGGCCGACCTTTGCCGCGACGCCTGGGGAACGCTCTGGCTGGCCACCCGCGAGGGCCTGGCCCGCTACGACCGCCCCACCGACCGGGTGTTGTCCGTGGCCCCGGAGGTGTTGAAAAACATCCTCTCGTTCGTCGGACTGCTCAACGACAGCACCCTGGCTGTGGGCGACCCCCACGGCGTGTACCTGCTCAACTTGGGCGAGTACCACCGCCGGGGCCGGGTGGTGCTGCAACTGCTCAACCACCGCACCGGCTTCGTGGGCATCGAGCCGGGACAGGCGGGCTTTTTCAAAGACCGGCAAGGCCGCGCCTGGATGACCACCGGCACCCTGCTGACGATGCTCGACACCCGCCGCTTCCGGTTCCGCCCCCAGCCCCTGCGGCCCGTCGTCCGCACGCTCAACGGCCTCCGCCTGCCCTTCGCCTTCGCCGATTCGGTGTTCGCCCTGCCCGGTCCGCAGGAGCGGGCCAGGGTGGGTTTCGAGGCCCTCGGCGACAACCGCCCCGCCCGCACCCAATGGGCCTGGCGATTGGACGACGGCCCCTGGTCCGACTGGCAGGAAGAACCCTTCGCCCTGCTCCGCGACTACGGCGGGGGCATCCACCGCTTCGACCTCCGCGCCCGCAGCGGGGGGCTGAACGAAGCCGCCGAACGCTTCGCCACCCTGCACTTCCGGGCCGACATCCCCGCGTTCGAGGCCCCCGGTTTCCGGCGCTCGCTGCCTTACCTGCTGCTGGCCCTGCTCGTGCTCGTGGGCCTGGTGCTCTGGCGGGTGGTTTACGAGCGGCGGCAGACCCGGAAGGCCCAACGGCAGTTGGAGCAGCGGGCCAGGGAGGCCCTGTTTCTGAACGTGCAAACCCTGCAATCGCAGTTGAACACGCATTTTCTGTTCAACGTGCTGGTGCCGCTCCAGAACCTCATCCTCCAGAACCGGGGCGACGAAGCCGCCCGGCTGCTGGTGGAGTTCTCCAACCTCGTCCGCGAATTCCTCAACTCCTCGGCCCTAAGCAACGGCACCACCCAGAGCCTCATCGAGCGCGAAATCACGCTGGCCGACGAAATCAGCCTGCTGCGCCGCTACGTGGGCTTCGAGCAACTGCTCTACCGCGACAAACTCACCGTGCATTTCGGCGACGAAAGCCTCGGCGGCAACATCAACCCCGAAACCGTCACGCTGCCGCCCATGCTCATCCAGCCCTACGTCGAAAACGCCATCAAGCACGGGCTGGTCCACAAGCCCGGCCCCGGCAACCTCTGGATTCGCTTCGTGGAGGTGGACGAAACGCTCGTTTGCACCATCGAAGACGACGGCATCGGGCGCGAGGGCATGAAGCAGATTCACCATACCTCCCGCCGGGCCTACAAATCGCTCGGCTCCGACCTCGTACAGCGCCGCGTCGAGGCCCTCAACCAACTCGGCTACGCCATCCGCATCCGCACCGACGACCGGCTCGCGGGCGGCACCGTCGTGACCCTCACCATCGCCCGCAGCCATGCCTAAAACCATCGCCCTCGTCGAAGACACCCTCGCTAGCCTGAGCGTGATCCGGCATTTCGTCGAAAAAAACCACCCCGCCCTCCGCATCGTGGGCGAAGCCCGCAGCGTGGACGAAGCCTACGAACTGCTCGCCCAGAAACGCCCCGACATCGCCCTCCTCGACATCGACATCATCGGCGGCACCTCGTTCGATGTGCTCGCCCGCCTCGATGCCGAAGGGCGGCCCCTGCCCCAACTGATTTTCATCACGGCCTACGGCGTGGTCGAAAACGCCACGAAGGCCCTGCGCTACGCCGCCCTCGACTTCATCACCAAAACCGTGGACGAGCACCTGCTCACGGCCGCCCTCGACCGGGCCATCGCCCGCCTCGCCGCCCAGGATTCGATGGTGGACGAAATCCGCCTCCTGCTCGACCAGCAGCGCCGGGGCGACCGCTTCGACCGGATTTCGGTGCAACTCGCCGGGGGCGTGCGCCGCCTCGTGCCCATCGGCGACATCCTCTACTTCGAAGCCGACGGCGTGGTGACCCGCCTCGTGCTCCGGGGCGGCGAACGCCTCGTGGCCCACGTCAACCTCGGCCACTTCAAGCGCACCCTGCACGACGACTACGAGTTCCTGCTCATCCACCAGAGCCTCCTCGTCAACGCCGACTGCATCCACCACTTCGACGGCCGCGTGGGCGAGGTGAAGCTCACCACCGGCGAACGCCTCGCCGCCTCCCGCACCGGCACGACCCTGCTGCGGGAATACTTCAAGCGGAAGGAAGAGCGGATGCCCGCGGCGGGTGGGGTGCTGGGAAAGGTACGGGAGTGGGTGAGGGGGTGGCGGTGAGTTGCGGGTTGTTGGGGGAATGGGGTGGGTTGTTGGGGAAATGGGTGGGGGTGTTGTTTTTTGGTGGGTTAGGAAATTATTGAAAAATAGTTTTGATACGAAACAAAGCTGAAGAGCATTGAAGACGCGACACGATTTGCAAAAAACCACCAGAATGGCATATCGTTGGCGAAACGAGCATTAGAAAGAGAAGAACTATTTAAACAATTCTCAATTATGAAAACGGATCCGAACGAACAGCAAGACGATGACGCAACCGACCCACTGGGAGAGGTGAGCGAATCAGACGACGATGCCCAAGCTGCTGAGTCAAGCAAGTACGACGATGAGCAAGAGTAGAATATGCAAGAGACTAAATTCAAGCCTCTCGCATGTCGAATACTCTCTCGGAAATGAAAACCGGCAGGCCATCCAGGGTGGCCTGCCGGTTTTTAAGCAACTGAAGTTCTACCGAATCCAACCCTGGACATGAGCCGCATTGATGGTGTTGCCTGTTCGCGAGTAGCGTTTGCCAACGTGTACATCTCCGTAGACATTCTGACGGATGACTATCACGTAATCCACGCCTACTTCCGCAAGGAGTTCAACGTGTCCAGCGCCTCCACCGACATTCCCGTTGTAGCACAAAACGTCTCCGGGCTTCGGTGCCATGCCACCACCGTTTGCATAGGCTGTCATATTCCAACGCCATGCGTTGGAGTAGAAATCCTTCGCGTCGTAGCCTGCGCCCATTCGCTTACCAAAGTACTCGAAGTAGAAGCGACGGACCAGTTCGACGCATTGAAACGCCAGTCCAGTGTCGTAACCGTTCACCGAGTTCCGCGAGGTGGAGCCGTACTTCGGACCGTTCGAATAAACTGCCGTTTTGCCAATGTACCCGTAGATGTTCCCAAAAGGAATATTGGTCTGGTTGGACGACGCGGTGGAGTAGTTGATGCGCTCCACAGCGGGAGCATTGAGCTTGTACAAGGCCAAGTCGTAACGAACGTTGGTGCCCATACGTCCGAACAGCTTGATGTACGTCTCCCGTGCGTCGGCTCTAATCAAGAATTGGATTTCCTTTTGTGGAAACGAGTTACTGGTGTTTTGGGCCAGAACCCGCCAATTGCCGCTAACAAAATCGCTAGCGTACAGGTCAACCTGAGCACCACTGGTGTACAAGTACAGCCGGGCCAAGTAGGTCGCGTTGCGGTCGAAGCCGCTGTTGGTCATGATCATCACGTCACGCCATTCGCCTCGCGAAATAAGCCGGTTGGTTACTTTGTTGATTTGGGTCTCGGCTTGCGCACGGGCATTCGGCGACTCCGCCGAAACGACGTCCCTAACGAAGAGGGGGTTATCGGTTTGAACGGTCGGAACTTGTACCTCTTCTTTGGGAGCCACGGGTTCCATGGGGCGTTGGCAGGCAATCGCCACGAAGCCAACAATCAGAATCAGAGTGATCCTATTCAAGAGCGTTTTCATGTAGATGTAGTTTTTTCAAGTGAAAGACAACTTTTTGGAATGTGAGGTGGTCTCATGGGCGGAGGGCGTATCTTGTGGCTCATGGTTAGTAGGAGGGGTCGAAAATGGGTTCGAGAAAAAAGCCGTAAACCTTCGTGTAAAATGAGGAGCGGTCAAACTGGACGGGCTGGGAAGTGGGGGCTGCCGTCTTCATATTCCGCTTGATGCGGATCGTCGGGGATTTGCGGGGTGATTTTTTCATGGTTATTTGGTATTAGTGATGGTTTCGGTTGAACAGCAAGATTGCCCAAAGGCGTTGTGATGTTGGCTTTGGTCTGAATCACGATGGCAAAGGTCTAAGCATATTTTAATTCTGCCAACTATAAATAATATATTAAGTATCTGTAAAACAGATACTTATGGTGATACAAAATGATAATTAAGCTATTCATTCATGTAATTCAGTCACCATAAAAGATAGTGTACTGATAAAATTGTATTACAGAAAACAGGCCTCTCTGTATTTTTGAATCAACTCTTTACATAAACCTCTGATTATCAAACCATGAAATCTTCACCTGCCCACTCTTCTAAGCAAATGTCCAATGATAATTCAGTGCTCGATTTCGAGAGCTTGAAGTCAATCATCGAAGAGCATTATGATAAGGCCTTGATTGAAAATTTTCATGAATCGTTCAAAAATGGAATTAAGAGTGTTTATGGTGGAACTGATTGGATGAAAGCTAATATTCGTGAAAAAGGGTATGCTCCAAAGACTATTTATGCTGCCTATAAAGAATTAAATAAAAGATCGTCTGATAAAGGTATGCTGTATAAAGAATGGCGAAGACTACTTGAAAAATATCTTGAAAAAGTATTTTTTGTTTGCTATAAATGTAAAGATGAAAAGAAGAGAATAAACATATATTTCTCCCCAACTGTACATCGCAGTAATAAAGAAAATTCTCAATTCAATTTCGTTCCAAAATTTATAGACGATCAATACTCTCTTAAATTTAAACTTTATAGCTACGGTGGTATCCAGTATAACACCTCTTATACAGTTACGCAACAGGAATTCGATTCAGAGTTTGATGTGCACGACTTTGAAATTGAGGTTGAGAATAATCATGTTAACCAAACGCTCCGAGACTTAAAGATTTCGATTAATATTAATGTAGGAAAGTTGGAATCAGAGAAAAAAATAACTACTGATGCCCACTTAACTAATGACGGATACATGATATTACAAAATTTTAAAGGCGAAGAGTTATTCGTTCATTATATTTTTCATATTCCCAATCACAATCCCGCTACCTGGAGATTTTTAACTGGGGTATGTGCTACGCTCGATCGCAGTCTCCCCCCACGAAGAGCACTATCTGCTGCCGTAGTACTCGAGAGAGTTGATGATTATACGGCCACTGTATACACAAGGATTAATCCAGCTATTAGAAACTATCTTTTTCGTGCTCGACTTGAGCATAGCCCATCATTAAACTCAATCCAGAAATTGCCTGTTTTTGGCGACACTAATCGACTAAAATCTTTTGTAGGTATTTATGAAGGTAAAATAGTCAGTAGGTTTAAGCAAAACTTTTTGGAAGTAATTATTGGACAAGTATTTGAAGACGGACGTGCTTTGTTGATGATGGAAAGCAATAGTGGTGGGTTAGTACAGCATTTTTGGGGTCGAGTCCGCGCCGTACAAGATTCGGGATTGATTGCTTACTTTGATCGGTTAGAACTCACAAATGTTCATCGCATCACTTTGTATTTAGATACGACTTATGCAACTGCCGATAAAGGTATCTGGGGAGTCTATTCAGGCACAGGACTTAATCCTATACAGCCCTTTGCTGGACGAATATTCTTGAAACGGATTGAAGGTAGTCAACTTGCTTACGATCAATTAATCACAGATGAGAATTCTCCCTGGCACAATGATTTAGATCGCATTCAACGTAGGTTTTTGCCTGAAAATGAACTATTTAGGCTCGATAAAGACGAAAGAAGGCTTTATTTTGGTGGTCATGACAGGGATTTCCTAACTGGTCATCGCTCCGAGCAGACCTATTATTCCAGTCAGGTATCTGATTTTGCTGGAAAATATTTTATTTATACTCCAAGTACTCATCAAAATTCAGTAGTTCGTATGATGCTGGAAATAGAACTGGGAGGTAAAGCTATTCTCACATACCGTGAGAATATTAAATTGCTTGGAAAAATTTCTCTAAAAAACAAATATCTAACAATACAATTGGAAGGAGACACTTCATTTTTTATGTTGTTTCATGTAGGCGACCAAAGCCCTAAAAAGAAGCAAGGATATTTTATGCATCATGCCTTTGGCACTTCGATTACGACTAATACTGGAGATAACCCTGTTGGCAGAATAGTGATTTTACAAACGCTTGAACAGATAGCTACTGAGGCATTTACCACAAAAGAATTTGAAATTGATTCGGAAGAATTTGATTCAGAAAATATTATTCAAAATAACTTGCTATCATATTTGTCAGGTAAAATTGGAAGATATATTGTTGCACCAAAAATGGAAAAAGATTTTAATATACAAAAAATGTTTCGAGAAAACGCAATTAAGAATTTACGGAAAGATAGATATATTTTGCCATACTTTAATTCTGCTTGTTATCTTGCATCTACCTCTGACCTGAGTGATGATGTAAGTCGAGAAGAAGCTGTTAAACATTTTTATCAAGCTTATTTAGCAGGATTTAAAGATGTACAGCTATTGCAAACAGTGCTTGGTGATAAGGGATTTTTATCATCTTTAGCCGGATCTAAATATAAAGTAAAGCCGGAAATCTCAAGCAAAGAAAATCGTTGTCCAGAACGTACTTTTGATGAATTGGTAGATTTAATTAAAAAGAGGGCGTTGCGGTATTTAGATTTATAAATTAGAGTGCTCCAACTGTCGCGAATCTATGACTCTAAATGGCCCTAACTGGCGCGAGTCTGCGATTTTGAATGGCGCGAGTTTGCAACTCGTGTCGGGTCAGGCAGGCATCAACTTTTACTTTAAAATCGCTTAAAGCTAACTCATTTGTCCGGGACACGAGTTACAAACTCGCGCCATCCTCCTTCACTTTGAGCGCTACTTTCCATCTTTAGTGGTTAGGTGAATTTTTCGGAATAGCGGCGGTTTAAACCGCCGCTATTTTTTTGCAAAAACCAATTTTAAACACTGAAAACGCTGCTCCTCGGTCTGTACCCGCAACCACACCACCCACCCCGGCCCGGTCAGGGGGCGGGCCACGATGGTTGGGGTGGGTGGTGACGACAAGTTAAGGTGTTGCGAGGGGCTGTTCGCAAACCGAATGCAGGCAAGGCCCGAGCTTCACCGCCCGGTTGCGTTCGCTCAAACCGGGGTAGCCGCCGCCACCCTTTCTTCGCTTGGTGCCCTCATTGCCTCTCAACGTGGAACGCCCGCCACCCTCAAAAACCAGGAACCTGCAACCGACTCAACCCACCATCCCATGCGGCCCTATCGCTTCTGCACGTACATCCTTAACAACACCAACCGGACCGTGCTCTACACTGGCATGACCAACGACCTGGCCACCCGGCTCGTTGAACATTGGATTGGGAAAAAAGGCTGTTTCACGACCCGCTACGGGGTGCATTACCTGATTTGGAGCGAGGAGACCCGCTACGTGAACACCGCCATCGCCCGCGAGAAAGAAATCAAGCGCTGGCACCGCGCCCAGAAACAAGCCCTCATTGCCGAACAAAACCCCAACTGGCGCTTCCTGAACGCCGACGTGCTGGGCAACTGGCCGCCGACGCCCGAGCAAGGGGAAGCGGTGAAAGCGCGCTGGCGGGAGGTGGGTGAAGCGGCGTTGATGAACGACCGGCTGTCGTTCCTGCGGCAGGTGAGTGAGCAGCGAAACCCGGAGTGAAGACACCGGATTGGGTTTTCAGCGTCCACCTTTCTTTTCGTTTTTTTGTCACCCTTTTTTGTCCCTCATTTTGTCACCCCGGAACGGGGTCTTCGCGGTTGTACACGGAAAGACCCCGTTCCGGGGTGACAAAATGAGGGACAAAAAAGGGGGTGACAAAAAATTGGGCAAAATTCACTTCAACCGCCCCCGCAACCCCTCCAGCACCTTCCGCGTCTCCGCGATTCGCGCCTTCAACAGCAGGCGGTAGTACCAAAGCCGCCGCTCCGGGTTGGCGCTTGGTCTGGCTTCGAGTTCGGCTTCGATTTCTTGCAGGTAGCGTTCGCTCAGGTCGAGGTAGCGCTGGGCCGTTTCGGGGTTGTGGAAACCGCCGCCAGGCCCCGCTTCCAACTTTCGTGGGTCAGCGGACCGGCGGTCTTGACGTGAAACCGGGTGTTGCCGATGCGGGCGGAGTGCTCGACGGGGCCGGGACCGTGGTCCTGGCCGCACCAGGGAAAACCCAACCCCACCGTGGCCCTGACCCGGAAGCCCAGGTCGAGCAGGTAGTAGTGGGTCGTGCGGAGCGGGCGGGGAAGACCTTTTTCATAACACGGTTTTTTCGCACCGTAGGTCGGGTTCAACCTTCCTTCCGCAATGCTTCCCCGACGCCTTCGAGGGGCAGGGGCTGGGGCGTGTCGAGGAGTTCATCGCGGTTGTAGAGGGCCTCGTACACGGCCAGGGTGCTGGCGAAACCCGTCCAGGCCAGCAGGGGTAGGTAGGCGTTGGCCAGCTTGGGGTCGGCCTTGCGGGCCAGGGCGTAGCTGGTGCCCGCCACGGCGGCATCGGCCACGGTCCAGGCGGCGGCGAGGAGTTTGCTTTTTTGCCGAAAATTCACGTTGCCAAAGGTCGTGTAAATCAGCCAATGCGCGGCCTGCAAACCCAGCAGCGCCTTGCGGTTGGGCAAATTCTTGGGGGCGTTGAGCAGCCGTTGCCCGGCCCAGGTCACGGCCAGGCTGTTGGCGCCCCAGGCCGGACCGAACACCCCGGCGGGCGGTGCCCAGACGGGCTGGTTTTCGCTTTCGTACATCTGTTTCGCGTTTTGGGAGGCCCGTTTGCCCGTCGAAAGGCGTTCGAGCACGGTAACACCCGCCAGAAACAAGGCCGATTGCCACCACTTGACCCGGCCGGGGCGGTGGGCGGTGAAGGCGTCGAGGAGTTGGGACGTGAAGTTCATGGGATGGATTGGGTTGATGAAACTGGGGCCATTGGGCAAAAAACCGTGCCTTTTGGGGTTAGGCCGTGGGGGTGTTTCCGTGCTCCGGCGTTTCGGTGGATACCCCTCCACCCGCACGAAAAAACCCCGTGGGTCTGGCCCACGGGGTTTTCTTTTTCCCGAAAAAAACCATCAAATCTTCTGCGTGACCACGTCGCGGATGTCCGAAATAATCTTGCTGGCCAAATTGTCGGCTTTCGAAACGAAATCCGATTCGGCGTAGATGCGGATGATGGGTTCGGTGTTGGATTTGCGCAGGTGCACCCACTCCTGCCCGAACTCGATGCGCACGCCGTCTTCGGTGTTGACGGGATTCTTGGCGTACTTGTGCTGGATGCCTTCGAGCACGGCGTCCACGTCGATGTCGGCGGTGAGTTCGATTTTGTTTTTCGAGATGAAATAGTTCGGGTAGGTTTTCCGCAGCACCGAGGCCGACTTGCCGAATTTGGCCAAATGCGTCAGGAACAACGCGATGCCCACGAGCGCGTCGCGGCCGTAGTGGAGTTCGGGGAAAATCACGCCCCCGTTGCCCTCGCCGCCAATCACGGCGTCCACGGCCTTCATTTTCGTCACCACGTTGACCTCGCCCACGGCGGCGGCGTGGTATTCGCCCCCGGCCTTGCGGGTCACGTCGCGCAGGGCGGCAGTAGAGGAGAGGTTGGATACCGTGTTGCCGGGGCGGCTTTTCAACACGAAATCGGCCACGGCCACCAGCGTGTATTCCTCCCCGAACGGCTCGCCGTCTTCGCAGATGAACGCCAGCCGGTCCACGTCGGGGTCGGTCACGATGCCCAGGTCGTACTTGCCGTTGCGGATTTCCTTCGTAATCTGAGCCAGGTGTTCGGGCAGGGGTTCGGGGTTGTGGGCGAACACCCCCGTCGGTTCGCAGTTGAGGCCCTTCACGGTCGGCACGCCCAGGGCTTCGAGGAGCATCGGGATGGCGATGCCGCCGCTGGAGTTCACCGCGTCCACGACCACCCGGAAACCGCGCTTTTCAATCGCCTCCCGGTCCACCAGCGGCAGGGCCAGAATGGCGTCAATGTGTTTTTGGAGGTAGGAATCGTCGGTGGTGTAGCGGCCGAGTTTCTTCACGTCGGCGAAGGTGATGTCCTCGCTTTCGGCGATGTGCAGCACCTGCTCGCCTTCGGCGGCGGAGATGAATTCGCCCCGTGCGTTGAGGAGTTTGAGGGCGTTCCACTGGATGGGGTTGTGGCTGGCCGTGAGGATGATGCCGCCCAGGGCGCGTTCGGCGGGCACGGCCAGTTCGACGGTGGGCGTGGTGCTGAGGCCGAGATCCACCACGTCGAGGCCCAGGGCCTGGAGCGTGGCCGCGACCAGCCGCGAGACGATCTCGCCCGACAGCCGGGCGTCGCGTCCGATGACGATTTTGCCCGCCCCCGCCGCGCCGTCCGGCGGATTGGTTTTCAGCCAGTACCCAAATGCCGCCGCGAATTTGACCACGTCGATGGGAGTCAGGGCAGTGCCGCTTTTGCCGCCAATCGTCCCCCGGATGCCCGAAATTGACTTAATCAGTGTCAACGTGTTGAATGAGTTTTAGGGTTTATGGGAAAGTAAAGATAGGAAACTCTGCGGGTTTCGGTTCGTGCCGACCGTTTGGTAGGTCGGAAAGTTTTTCGGAATCCCCACGACCCGTGGCCCTCAGGCCAGCACGTCCGCCGACACGGGCCGCACCTCGACCCTGGCCTGGAACCGGCTGCCGACGCCGCCTTTGTGGGCAAAACCACCCGCCGTGGGTGTCACCAGCCGGGGCACCGCCGACGAGGCCAGGGGCACGTGCCGGTCGGCCACGGCGCAGTTTTGGGTGGGGTCGAAGCCCCGCCAGCCTGCGCCGGGCAGGTACACTTCGGCCCAGGCGTGGAGTTCCTGGTGTTCTTTCAACACCCCGAAGTAGTAGCCGCTCACGAACCGCGCCGCCAGCCCCAGCGACCGGCAGGCGGCCATGTACAGACTCACGTAGTCGCGGCAGGAGCCTTTGCGCTGAATCAGCACGTGCTCGGGGGGCATGGGATGGCCGGTTTCGCGAAGCTCGTAGACGAAGCCGTGGCGGATGGTTTCGTTGAGCCGGGTCAGGAAAGGCAGGGTCTCCCAGTTCGCCTCAGCGGCCACCTGCCGGGCAAACTGCTCGATGAGGGTGGTTACGCCATCAGCCACGAGGTATGGTTGCAAAACCCGCTTCAGGTTTTCGGGGTACTGAAACGAAATGCGCTGGGCGTCGGTGGGGTGGAACAGGAAATCGAAGGGGTTTTCGAGGAGCGTTTCCACCTCCATCTCGGCGGTCACCTTCAGGGAATCCGTCGGTTGGTGGTGGAAAAACACGTGCTGGTGGTTGCCCTCCACATCGGTGCCCGCCACGAGTTTGGCCGGCGTCGGCTCGATGTGCAGGTCGTGCCGCTCCACCCGCAGGTGGGCGTTGGTGGGCGGGTGCAGGTGCAGCGTGTGCGGGGTCAGCGACACCGGCCCGGTGTAGGTATATTTCAATTCATGGCGGACGAATATTTTCATACACGAGAATTGGTTGATGTAAAAGACAGGCCTGGCTTTTGGTTGACGGTCAGGTGGTCAGCGCCGCCTGCGCGGTGGGGTTCTGCGCGGATGGACTCAATGAGCCAACCGATTTCAGCGAAAACACATCAACCAATCACCTTTCCACCGAATGCCGGGCCTCCAGCCGCTCGACTTTTTCAAAAATGGCGTCCATCCAGTCGTTGGGCAGGCGCTGCACGGCGGCGTTGAGCAGGGCGCTCCACTGGTGGCTTACGCTTTCGACGTCTTCTTTTTCAAACCGCTGCTCCACCATGTGGTAACTGTCACGTTCGTAAATGGCTACGTCGAGGGGAAAATCCACGTCGTTGACGCTCACCTTCGTGGCGTCGAACGAGAGGTAGCCGATTTTCAGGGCATCCGTCAGGCTGGTCTGGTAGTGCAGGCTCCGGTAGAGCAAGGGCTTGCCGTAGCCCGAATTGCCGATGACGAAAAACGGCGAGCTTTGCCCCACCTCGATCCAGTTGCCTTCGGGGTAGAGCAGAAACAACTTGTGTTCCTCGTCGTCTTCCAACTGCCCGCCCACGATGGCGTAGAGGTTGAATTCCAGCCCCGACTCGTGCAGCGAGGCCCGGTCTTCGCGCCCCACGCGGCGCACCTGTTCCCCAAAGGCGTTGACGGCTTTGTACAATTTGTTGAAATGCTGGTCGCGCTCGGCGAGCACTTCGCGAAAGTACGTGATGGCCTTGTCGCGCACCGACCGCAGGCCGGAGGTCATGATGAACAGCGAATGGTGCTCGACCTCGTGGATGGAAATTTTTTTGTTGGTGGTGACTTCCGTGCCCGACGTGAGGCGGGTATCGGCCAGGGCCACCAGCCCGGAAGCGACTTTGATGCCGAGGCAGTAGGTCATTGGGGATTTTTGATTTCGGATTGCGGATTTGGTCCGAAAACCGGTGTCGATTTAGGGAATTAGGCGCGACGAAATTAGAGATTACAACTCAAGATTGGTCAGTGAGGCGAAGAACGAAGCGGGCACAAAGTGACCATCCGCACCCGAAAACCGAAAGTCTGCATTCATTGGTTGGTTTCCCGCGCGGCAAGGGCTTCGATGGGTTTCAGGTCGAAATACGTCTCGAAGATGACCTTGCCCACCTCGTTGTTTTTGGTCTGAAATTCGTCCAGAAACTGGTGCAGCCCCGTGGCGAAAAGGTCTTCGATTTCCAGAAATTCCACCTCCGAGCGCAACTTGCTCAATTTGCGTTCCGCCGGGTTTTTGTGCGCCGCCGTGGGGCTGGTGCCCGAAATCTCGTAGAGCGACAATTCGGCCTGCCGGATGCAGTACATCACGGCGCGGGGAAAATTGCGGTCGAGAATCAGGAATTCGACGATGTGCGCCGAGTTGATGAGTTTGAACTGCTGCCGGTACATGTTGTAGGCACTCACCGACTTAAGCACCGAACTCCACAGCAGCAAATCGAGGGGCGACCCCACGGCGTCGAGGTTGGGCAGCAGCGTGAAGTACTTCACGTCGAGGAAGCGCGTGGTTTTGTCGGCCCGCTCGAGCATCCGGCCCAGCCGCCCGAAGTGCCAGCCTTCGTTGCGGGTGATGGTCGAGTCGATGATGCCGTAAAACGCCTGGCAGTCGTGCTTGATTTCGTCGTAAAAGTCCTGAAAATGGTGGAGTTCCCAGCCCCGGCAGGCCGCGGCGGCGTCTTTCACTTTCCAGTAGAGCTGGTTCATGTGCTCCCACATTTCCTTTGAAATCGTCTCGCGGATGGTCCGGGCGTTTTCGCGGGCGAATTGCAGGCTGCTCAGGATGGAATTGGGGTTGCGCGCGTCGAACGTCAGGTAGTGGATGACGTTGTCGCGGGAAAAATCATCGTAAAATTCCTCGAATTTCCGGGTATCGGCGGTGGCTGTCAGCAGGGGTTTCCACTGCTCGGGCACGTTGGGGGGCAGGTCGAGGGTGAGGTTGAAGTTCACGTCCACGAAGCGGGCGTAATTTTCGGCCCGCTCGATGTAGCGGTTCAGCCAGTACAGGGAATTGGCAACTCGGCTTAACATACTCCAGCAGCGATTTTATGGAAATGGGAGAAAGTGGGCGATTTGCCCAGACGAATAAATGGAAAAAGGCGAGGTTTTCAAAAGATGATTTTGTGTGCTGATTTTTAACCGCAGAGACGCAGAGGTTGCGCGAAGGTCGCAGAGTCGTCTCCGCGTTCTCCGCGCAACCTCTGCGCCTCTGCGGTTAAAACTTCACTTCATCTCCTTCCGCCGCCGCAGCACTTCCCGCCACGTGGTCAGGATGATGCCTTCCCGCTCGATGAACCGCCGCAGTTCCGGGTCGGTCATGGCCAGCAGGTCGCCCTTGCGGGTGTCGGTCGAGCCGCTGATTTGGGCGAACACCTCCGTCGGGGCCGTGGCGTGGCAGATGATCATCGTCAGGCCGGGCTGGGCGGCTTTCAGCAGGTCGATGTAGCGGCCGGTTTTCATCTTCCGCAGGTTCTCGTCGGTGGGTTTTTCGCCCGCCGGGAGGTTCCAACCGTACGAGTCGGCGTGGAGGTCGTCGAGCACGGGCAGGCCCGCGTTCCAGAGGTTCTGCCCGATGCCCCGCATGAGCGACATCTGCGCGTCGGCGGCTTTCATGCTCTGACCGATGAGCGTGTTGTGCCCGGCGGGAAACATGACCGGGATTTTTTCGGCGATGCCCACCTGGATGTATTTCTGCAAAAATTTGGGCTGAAACAGCGTGCCCATGTGCGAGTCGATGTGCGTTGGCTCCAAGCCGAAGGCCCGGTAGCGGGCAATCTGCGCCCGGATTTCGGCCTCCACTTCGTCCGCCGTGGCGTGGGCCACCACCTGCGGCACGTTGTGCCAGAAACTGCCTTGCTCATCGTACAAACCGGGGGCTTTCTCCTTCCCCACGAGCGGTTGCCAGCGGTAGCCGTCCCACTCCGAGGTGAGCGTCAGGTGGACGCCTGCGTCGGTTTCGGGGTGCTGCTTGAGGTACTCGAAAAACGCGGGCACCCAGCCGCAGGGCATCATCACGCTGGTGGAGGTGGCCACGCCCCGTTCCATCGCCTGAATGGTACCCTGATTGGAGTCGTAGCTCATCCCGGCGTCATCGACGTGGAAGATGATGACTTTTTTCCCGGCGGGAAAGCCGAGGCGTTCGGCGTAGGTTTGGGCGTTCGAGCGAAAAAAGCAGAGCGAAAAGAGCAGAGCGATGAATAGAAAACTGAGTTTCACAGTCGGAGAAAGTTTAGAAGTGCGTTGGCCGCAAACATACGGCAAAGTCGCTCACCACTCGCCTCTCATCTCTCTGCTCTCAACTCTCTGCTCTAAATTCCCAATTCCTCCTCCGGAATCCTAAACTCCCGCGCACTCTGCTTCAGGATGCCGAGCACTTCCTGGTAGCTCATGATGCGGCCTTCGAGGTAATCGAGTTCTTCGGGGTCGGCGAAGCCCCGTTTTTCGTGCAAATCGTGCAAGTTGGCGTGGACGCTGATGAGCACGTCCTGGATGAATTCGACGTAGTGGTTCATGGGTCGGGGAAAGAGGTAAAAACCGTTTCAACGGTTTCACCAGATGCGGGTTGCATTCCCCGCCGCTAAACACCCCCGGTCACCCGTGGTAAGGAACCGCCTTCACCAGGCGAATACCATTGAGTTCGGGTAGTTCCAGGATGTTTTCCGGGGGAATGATCCCGCGCTTGATCCAATTCGAGACGACCATCGTGCTGCTCAGGCCAAATTTAGCCGTGTAGTCGCGGATGGTGAGCCATTCGCCGAATTTGTAGCGTTGCCCGCCCCGTTCAAGGGCCAGGAAGGTTTCGGCTTGGTTGATGAGGTCTTCGCCTACGGCCAATGCGTTGGCGACCTCGGTAGAAATTCGTTGTTCTTTCGTTTCCATTGGAAAAAGGAACGTATCCCGTTGCTCATTCAAGTTCGGAAATCAGGTACGTCAAGCGAGCGATTTGTTTTCAATCAACGCCTTTTCTTCCGGGGTGATTGTATCGCCCCTTTCCCGAAGGAGAAGCCGCAGATTGGCAATTTGCATTCGCAGGTTGAAAATCAGTTGCGCTTTGTCCATTGTTCGCGTCAACCAAAAGTACCATTGTTTTGTCATAAAACAATTTGGCAAAAGCAATTCGCTGCCTGCACCCTTTTCCTTTCCTCCCTACTTTTGCCCCCATGTACAGAGTATTGATTCGCCCCCTGCTGTTTCAGTTCGATCCCGAGACGATTCACCATTTTTCCTTCCGGTTTTTGAAAATCGCGCTTGCCCTGCCCGGCGCGAAGGCGCTGGCGCGGTGGTTTTTCGTGAAAAAAAGTCCGGCGTTGGAGCGGGAAGTCTTCGGCATCCGCTTCCCCAATCCCGTCGGGCTGGCGGCGGGTTTCGACAAAAACGCCGAACTGGTGGACGAACTGGCCTGCCTGGGCTTCGGCTTCGTCGAAATCGGTACGCTCACGCCCCGGCCCCAGCCCGGCAACGACCGCCCGAGGCTGTTCCGCCTCCGCGCCGACCGGGCGCTCATCAACCGCATGGGCTTCAACAACCACGGAGCCGCCGCCGCCGCTGACCGCCTGCGCCGCCGCACGAGCCGGGTCATCGTGGGCGGCAACATCGGCAAAAACAAAACCACGCCCAACGAAGAAGCCACCGCCGATTACCTCGCCGCCTTCCGCGAACTGCACCCGGTGGTGGATTACTTCGTCGTCAACGTCAGTTCGCCCAACACCCCTGGCCTGCGCGATTTGCAGGAAAAAGAACCGCTGACCCGGCTGTTGAATGAACTTCAAACTTCAAACCTCAAACTTCAAACGCCCAAGCCCATTCTCCTGAAAATCGCCCCCGACCTGACCGATTCGCAGCTTGACGACATCATCGACATCGTCCGCACCACCGGCACGGCGGGCGTCATCGCCACCAACACGACGATTCGCCGCGCGCAATCGGATGGTTCGCCGTTGCGCACCGACGCGACGGTGGTTGAAGCTGCGGGCGCGGGAGGGCTTTCCGGGCCGCCCGTGAAAGATCAATCCACGTACGTGATTCGTTATCTGGTCGAAAAATCCGGGAACGCCTTCCCCGTCATCGGCGTGGGGGGCATCGAAACCGCCGCCGACGCCCGCGAAAAGCTCGACGCCGGGGCGAGTTTGGTGCAATTGTACACCGGGTTCATCTACGAAGGCCCCGGCGCGGCCCGGCGGATTTGCGAGGGGTTGCTGGATTGGATAATGCTGAATGCTGAATGCTGAATGGGTAGAGCCGAATGCTCGGTGCAGAGGGCCGAAGAACGAAAAATGGTCAGATTTTTGTGGGTCAGCGATTTAGCCCGTAACTGCTCAATTTTTCATTCAGCATTCAGCATTCCCCATTCAGCATTCTTTATTTTCGGCCCCCGACAACCCCAGCCCAGCCGTGAAAAACGTATCCCGACAAGCCGCCGAAAAAAAGCCTCCCCGCCCAAGCGCGCCCCCGCGTGAGCGCGAACCCCGGCAATTGTCGCTCCCGTTCCGGCAGTGGGGGGAGGCGCTGCGTTCGCCCCAGGCCCGCATCGGGTTCGGGGTACTGACGATGCTCCTGGCCGTGGGGCTGGCGCTGGCCTTTACCTCGTACCTGTTCAGCGGCGAGGCCGACCAGAGCGTGGTCGGGTCGGCGTTCAACACCCGGCTGCACGAATCGGGCCGGGAAGTGCGCAACTGGCTGGGCCTGACGGGCGCGCTCATCGCCCACCTGCTGGTGTTCCGGTGGTTTGGCGTGGCGGCGTTTTGCTTCGTACCGGTGCTGCTGGTGCTTGGGTTTCAGATGACTTTCAAGCGGTCGCTGACCAACCTCGACCGGCTTTCCTGGCAGATGCTGTTTTACCTGTTCTGGACACCGGCGTTCCTGGGCTACTTCGTGCTGCTGACCGGCACCGAAAACACCCTCAGCGCACTCTGCGGGGGCATTGGCTACGAAATCAACGTGTTTTTGTACAGCGTCCTGCGCTGGGCGTCCATTGGCGTGATTTTGTTCGCGGGGTTCCTGTTCGTGGTGTACTTCCACGGCGTGACCTCGCTCGACGGACTGCTGGAACGCTTCGACAAGCAATTCGGTGCGGCGGATGAGGATGAAGAAGTAACCGAAGAACTAGCGCAACCCACTGCCAATCGGCCCAAATCCGCACCGGTGGAAGCCTACCGGGAAATGGACGAGGAGCAGGAGGAACTGCTGATGAAAGCCCGCGTCGGCGGCCTGGCTTCCGAAGCAGCGCAGGCCCTCAACGGCAACGGCCACCACGGCACCAACGGCACGACACTGACCGTGAACGGCCGCGCCAACGGCAGCGGCGCTTCCCACGCCCCGGCGTTTGAAGTGAACCTGCCGCCCGCCCCGCCGAAACCCGTCCCGCCCGCCGTCCCCGAACTGGTCATCGAACCGGCCAAAACTCCCGAACCCGAGCCGGAGGACGAAGACGACGAAGCCCTCAGCGAGCAGGTGCTGCGCGAATTCGGGCAGTACGACCCCACGCTCGACCTGGCCAACTACCAGTACCCGCCCATCGACTTGCTGAAAGATTACCCGCCCGTTCACGCTCAGGTGACGCACGAGGAACTGGAGGCCAACAAGGACCAAATCGTCGGGACGCTCAACAACTTCGGCATCGGGATTACCAAAATTTCGGCGACGATTGGCCCGACGGTCACGCTCTACGAAATCATCCCCAACGCCGGGGTGAAGATTTCCAAAATCAAAAACCTCGAAGACGACATCGCCCTAAGCCTGGCGGCCCTGGGCATCCGCATCATCGCGCCGATTCCGGGCAAGGGCACGATTGGCATCGAGGTGCCGAACAAAAACCGGGAAATGGTGAGCATCCGCTCGCTGCTGGCATCGGAGAAATTCCAGAAAACCACCGCCGACCTGCCCGTGGTGCTGGGCAAGACGATTTCCAACGAAATTTTCCTGATCGATTTGGCCAAAATGCCCCACCTGCTCATGGCCGGGGCCACGGGGCAGGGGAAGTCGGTGGGCCTGAACGTGATGCTGGCGTCGCTGATTTACAAAAAGCACCCGGCCCAACTCAAGTTCGTGCTCGTGGATCCGAAGAAGGTCGAACTGACGCTGTTCAACAAAATCGAGCGGCATTTCCTGGCCAAACTGCCCGAGGGCGAAGAGGCCATCATCACCGACACGAAAAAGGTGGTGAACACGCTCAACTCGCTCTGCATCGAGATGGACACCCGCTACAACCTGCTCAAGGAAGCGGGTTGCCGCAACATCAAGGAGTACAACGCCAAGTTCGTGCAGCGGCGGCTGAACCCCGAAAAACACCGGTTTTTGCCCTACATCGTACTCGTCATCGACGAACTGGCCGATTTGATGATGACCGCCGGGAAGGAAGTCGAAACGCCCATCGCCCGGCTGGCTCAGTTGGCGCGGGCCATCGGGATTCACCTCGTGGTGGCCACGCAGCGGCCTTCGGTCAACGTGATTACGGGCACCATCAAGGCCAATTTCCCGGCCCGGCTGTCCTTCAAAGTCACCTCGAAAATCGACTCCCGCACCATCCTCGACACGGGCGGGGCCGACCAGTTGGTGGGCATGGGCGACATGCTGCTTTCGACCGGCTCCGACATTCTCCGCCTGCAATGCGCCTTCGTGGATACCAACGAGGTGGAGGCCGTCTGCGAGTACATCGGCGAGCAGCGGGGCTACGATTCGGCCTACATTCTGCCGGAGTACGAGGGCGACGAATCGGGCGAGGACCGGAGCGATTTCGACGCCGACGACATCGATTCGATGTTCAAGGAAGCCGCCCGCCTCGTGGTCGTCCACCAGCAGGGCAGCACCTCGCTCATTCAGCGCAAGTTGAAACTCGGCTACAACCGCGCCGGGCGCATCATCGACCAGTTGGAACACTTCGGCGTGGTCGGCCCGTTCACCGGCTCCAAAGCCCGCGACGTGCTCGTCCACGACGAGGCGGCGCTGGAGGAGATGTTGAAGGAGGTGTAAGTCATAAGTCGTAAGGGGTAAGTCGTAAGTGAAAATTCACGAATCACTTACGACTTACCCCTTACGACTGTCTTGTTAACTTTCCTTAATCCCCGCACCGGGGCGCTAAACTTTCGGTTTACTTCGTGACTCTGAAGGGCGAGACCGGGCACGGCGTTTTTTGCGCCGCTTTCCGGTGGGTTTCCCCTATTTTTGCGGCACCTTTTCTTTTCCCAATCCCAATGAACCGATTGCTGGCCCTGAGCCTCTTCATTTTCAGTTCGATACCCGCTTTCGCGCAGGATTCCCGGGCCGGGGCCATCCTCGACGCGATGAGCAAAAAATACCAGGCGATGAATGCCTTCGCGGCCTCGTTCACGTACAGCACCGAAGGCGCGGCCAGCGACAGTTACAAGGGCGAGGTGACGGTGAAAGGCCCCAAATTCCGGCTCAAACTTGCCGGGCAGGAGGTGTTCAACGACGGCAAGCAGGTGGCGACTTACGTGAAGGAAACCAACGAGGTGAACCTCTCCGACTACGACCCCAGCGAGAGCGAACTCAGCCCGGCCAAGATTTACAACATTTACAAAAAGGGCTACAACTACAAGTTTCTGCGGGAAGAAAAAGACGGTGGCCAGACCTACGAAGTGATCGAACTGACCCCCCAGAACAAGAAAACCCAGGTCGCCAATGTGCAGATTTCGGTCAACAAAACCGACCGCACGGTGCGGAGTTGGCGCATCACCAACCGCAACGGCCAGAAGCAGACCTTCCGGGTGGACAAATTCACGCCCAACGTGGCCGCTCCCGACGCCACGTTCGTGTTCGACAAAGCGAAGTACCCGGGGGTGGAGGTGATTGATTTGCGCTAATTGAATTAGGATGTTTCCAAGCAACGAAGCCCTGACTGGACAAACCGGTCAGGGCTTCGTTGCTTGGAAATAAATTCAGAACAGTTTGTCGACAGCGATAACCAA
>ERZ1066119.480-NODE-480-length-27934-cov-78.243230_pt1 | contig 27934 bp, 20 predicted proteins | sample MGYA00382766_ERZ1066119 | MGnify/ENA primary metagenome ERZ1066119 (study PRJEB33369, sample SAMEA5778349) | biofilm metagenome | biome: Industrial cooling water; feature: Water cooling tower basin; material: Biofilm | place: United Arab Emirates | collected...
ATATATCTTGTGGAGATATATCTTGTGGAGATATATCTTGTGGAGATATATCTTGTGGAAATATATCTTGTGGAGCGGGCATCCTTGCCCGCCTTTTATATTAAACTTTTGGCACAGGCAGAGGGATGCTAATGGCACGTACAGGTTACACTCTACCAGTTTTCGCAGTTGCTGCGGCAAAGGCTGCTTTGCTTCGTTTACAAAATACAACAGAATCTATATCTACTGTTACTCTTGATTTGCTTGACAATACAGCAATAATAGAGATACAGCAAGTTGCTGCTTTAGAAACGCATATAGCTTTGGCTATTACAAAAAGCGACCCAGGAGACAATTTAGATTTAACAAAGAATACTCCAATTTGGGCATTAGTAAAGTTATCACCACGACAAGAGCAAGTATTGGTACTTGAAGCGGGTGAAGGGTTAGGCAAAAATCAAATGGGTGAAGCAGCTATTTACAGCTTTGCTCGTCGATTATTTGAGACAAATTTACTATCTATAATACCCGAAGATAAAACTGCTACAGTACGAATTATTTTCCCAGAAGGGCGCCTGCTTGCACAACGTACATCAAATGAAGCTTTCGGTATATTAGAAGGTTTAGCTTTACTAGGTACCAGCGGTATTTCAAAACCACTAAGTGCTGAAGAACACTTAGAAGAATTACGTACTAATTTACAAGACAAAGTTAAAAAGAATCCGAATTTAGTATTTTGTATAGGTAGCAATGGTTTCTCTGTCGCAAAACGTTTATCTATACCAGAGGATAATATCGTACAAACAGGAAACTGGATAGGCGCCTTGCTTGTAGAGGCAGGTTTGTATAAAGCGAATTCAGTATTATTATTAGGATATCAAGGAAAGCTAATTAAATTAGCAGGTGGTATTTTTAATACATCGAGTCATTTAGCTGATGCCAAATTAGAAATTATTGCTGCTGCTGTTGTAGAAGTAGGAGGAGATATTCAAGTGGTAAAAGCAGTATTAGAAGCTCATACTGCAGACGCAGCACATAAAGTTTTAATTGAATTAGGATTAGCAGATAAAGTATTTGAATATTTAGCAGATAAAATTATCCAGAAAGCAGAAAGTTACATAAAAAAATACGCGAATGTTTTTATAAAGGTAGAAGTAATTTTATTCGACCGTAAAGGAGAAATAATAACCCGTAGGGGCGGGTTAAACAACTATCCACAATAAAACTAAAACTAATAATCCTCTAAACCCGCCCCCACCAAACGTTCGGCAACACGTATAATTAATTTAAAATAAAAATGTAGATTAATGAAACGAACCACAAAGGACACAAAGGACACAAAGGAAGAGGAGAAAGAAGTTTCTTTGTTAATATTAGGTGGAACAGGTGATGCTTCCGAACTTGCAGCGATAGCTTATACTATACCAAATCTTAAGGTTAAGGTTTCGCTTGCAGGTCGCACCAGCCAACCGGGTGAAGTACCTGGAATTGTTAGGATAGGTGGTTTCGGTGGCATTGATGGGTTGATAAACTATTTACGCACAGAACAAATAGATTTACTTATTGATGCAACTCACCCATTTGCCTCTCAAATATCATGGAATGCAGCAGCAGCAGTCAAGGAAGTTGGAATTCCTAGTTTAATGCTTATTCGTCCCGCATGGGAAAAGAATAAGGGTGATAATTGGATAGAAGTAGAAAGTGTCGAAACAGCAGCAAATATTCTCCCTAGTTTATCAAAACGAGTATTTCTTACCATTGGTAGACAACAACTGGCGCCTTTTGCCAATCTTGATAATATCTGGTTTTTGATGCGCGCGATAGACCCTCCCTCACCTGGTATACCCTTACCATCAGGAAAATTAATACTCGCACGTGGTCCTTTTTCGCTCCAAGATGAGAAGAAACTTTTGCTTGAGTACGAAATAGATACTATCGTTAGTAAAAATAGCGGTGGTGGTGCCACTTATGCAAAAATTATCGCAGCGCGGGAATTAGGAATAAAAGTAGTGATGGTGCAGCGTGCTGTGATGCCAGAAGGAGAAAAGACTGCTTGCGTTGAGGATGCGATGGCGTGGTTAGTGTCTAAACTAGGTGTTTATTAAATTTTTTGAAGAAAGTTTTGAAGTTACGGGCATTTAATCAAACATATTATATAGAGTGCGGAGAGTTATTAATGGTAGATAAACAGTGGGAAACCGATGAAGATGAAATGATATATCAGCTACAGGTTCATAAACATTTTATAGGTTGGGTTATTTCTAGACTAGAAGCAGAAGGAATTCCTTCCCAAAGAACCAGAGGCAACGATTCTAGGGGTGATATATTTTACCAGAAACAAGAAGACGAACCACGAGTCAAAGAGATTGTGCGTGGGATATATGCCAAGTATAATAAGTAATAGAGTGTTGTAAATGCCGTATATCGACATTAAGACTCGCGAAGTACTAGGTCTGGTTAGAGCTAAAAAAATTGTTGCAAAGGGAAGTGTATCCGCTGTTTTAACTACAGGAAAAATTACTAAGGAGGCAAGAAAATTATTCGACGAACATGATATAGCATATGCAGAAAATGTTCCTGAGAGTGAGTTTACACAATTGATAGTTCAGGAGGATAGTTAATGTTAGATATCACATTTTATTTACATAACAAAGAAGAAGCTGAAGCTATTGAAATTTCCGATGATTTTTATCATTGGTTAGCTCAATCAGAATTTTCTAAAATTGGTCAACCTCAAACTCAAGAAATTACGGTAGATGGAGAAACTGCGCTCATTTCTGCAATTCAACTTGAAGGTATGAACCGGAGGAAATTCAGCGACTTCTTCCGTAACGCTATTGTTCAAGAAAGTGATGAATTACTTGGTTCTTTAGGTAATTCATCATCTAAGCAAGATTATCAAGATGCTACGTATAGATTAAGAATTCTTCAAAATCTACGTAAATGTATAGAAAATGAAGAGTATAAATATTTTCAGAGGCGATAAAAGTATTCTACATTATAGCTTGAACTAACAATATTTTCTACTAGATAGTAACATTGCGGTAGTTTTAACCATGCTGTCTATTTTGTCACAAAAATCTAATTTATCAATCAATTGAAAAGGAGATTATTTATACACTGTTAATGTTATTTAAGATAGAACTGTTAATCTGATTGAAGATAGACGAAAAGTATTGACAGCAAGACAAAAGCAAGTGTTTTTCATTTGGCGTATGATTTTTATCACTGATTAGCTCAATCTGAATTTTCTAAAATCGGTCAGCTAAAACAGTCAATACTCACTCATTTATGACACAAAACTTTGATGCAATTGTTCTAGGTACTGCTATCTGTCAAAGTCAAAAAATGCCATCAGTTGGGTCGATGAGAGCTTTGTGGTTTATAGTTTTATGATTTAATTACAGACCATTGTGTAACAGGCGCCATTGCTTTCCACCCCATAAATTTACCAATTGGTTCTGCTCTTTGAATTGCGATACGAGATAATTCTCCTCCAACTTTTTGATACCATTCAAATAGTTTTTGCTCTCCTTCTATGGTGACGACATTCGCAACTAGGCGCCCATTTTTAGGTAATGCTTGCCAGCAAGTTTCTAATACGCCTTCGGATGTTACACCACCACCTATAAATATGACATTGGGTGCAGATAAATTTTGTAGAGCATCAGGTGCTTTACCTTGAATTATGTCTATATATGGAGTTCCAAGATTAGCTGCATTATCAGATATATACTGTAATCTTGATGTGCTTTGTTCAATCGCAATTGCACGGCACTTTTGATGACTTCGCATCCACTCTATAGATATTGAACCACAACCTGCACCTACATCCCATAACAATTCTCCTGGTTTTGGCGCCAGTACAGCTAGAGTTACTGCTCTAACTTCGCGTTTGGTTAACTGTCCATCATGATGATAAGCATTATCAGGTAAACCTGCTAATCTCGATAAACCAGTAACTCCAACATCAGCTATACACTCAACGGCAATAGTATTTAAATCCGCTATATCTGTAAAATTCGCGCCACTCTGCGAAGCAATACCTGTAACTATCCGCTCATCAACACCACCCATTCGTTCTAAAATCGTAATTTTGCTTTCACAAAATCCTGATTTTGTCAATTTCTCAGCAATAATTCCAGGTGTATGTTTATCCGCGCTTAAAATAAGTAATTTGGCACCAGGGTAAAAATATGAATTAGCTAATTCAACTGGGCGCCCACACAAACTAAAAGTTTCTACATCAGTTAAAGACCATCCTAAACGCGCGCAAGCAAGACTAAATGCAGAAGGTGCGGGAATAATAGTCATTTCTGATATATCGATAAAACGTGTAAGAGTAACCCCAATGCCGAAACACATTGGGTCACCACTAGCAAGAACACAAACAGACTTAGGGCGCCTACTAATAATTTCTTCCACAGTGTGCTGTATCGGTGAACCCCAAACAAGTTTCTCCCGATTATCATTATTACTGAGCATCGCTAAATGGCGCCGTCCACCAACCAATATAGATGCTTGGTCAACCAAAGACCGCGCGATGTTTCCTAACCCCGAAAACCCATCTTCACCTATTCCAACTACTGATAACCACTTCATTTTATCAACACCTTGCACGCGACCAACTCCACGAACATCGTAGCGTGTCCACAGTCGCGTTAGCTTTGATTGAGTGGAATTTCAATTAAGAATTCTGTTTTTCCAGTTACAGACGTAAATTTAATATTACCCCTGTGTTTATCAACAACTATTTGGTAGCTAGTTGATAACCCTAACCCTGTACCTTGTCCAACTGGTTTTGTGGTAAAAAATGGGTCGAATATTCGCGCTCCTATTGATTCAGGTATTCCTTGTCCATTATCTGCAATGGCAATAACAACTCGCTTTTGTTCATTAAGCTCAGTCCGAATTTGAATTATTGGTTTTGATTTGTCACTTGTTATTTCTAAAGCATCAATTGCATTACATAAGATATTCATGAATACTTGATTAAGTTGTCCTGGATAGCATTCTATCTTTGGCAACTCAGAATAATTTTTAATAACCTGAATTTCTATACCCGCTTTGGTTTTTAGCCGACTTTGCAAAATTAGAAGCGTTGATTCAATCCCCTCGTGCAGGTTAACCGCTTTCATTGATGCTTCGTCTAATCGAGAGAAAGTACGAAGTGAAAGAACAATATCTCGAATGCGTTGTGTTCCAACCTTTATTGAAGACAACAGTTTAGGTAAATCAGTTATTATAAATTCAATATCAATTGGCTCTACCTTATTTTGTAAAAGCAAAGTTGTATTAGGATACTCATGCCGATAACATATAAGCAAATCCATTAACCCTTGAATATATTGGGTTACATGCGTAATATTGCCGTAAATAAAATTTACGGGATTATTAATTTCATGAGCAATACCTGCTACCAATTGTCCCAAAGCAGACATTTTTTCGTTTTGTATTAGTTGCGCTTGGGTGTGCCTAAGTTCGTGTAACGTTGCCTCTAGTTGTGATGCTTTAAACTCTAACTTCGCATTAATATTTTTTAGTTCAGCATTTGCAAATTCTAGTTTATCTTGCGCTTGATTTAATAAAAGTGGAGCATCCACCAAAAAAGAATAATAGCGTCGAAGTGCAATATATGTAATAGCAATGCCTGCGGTTATTAAATCTACCCCTACTTGAAATTTTAGTAATAAAGAATGCTGATTACTTGAGGATACCATCATTAAAACATGTCCGCCATGTCCTAAACCGCAACTAAAAAACACGCTTATAGTAGCTAGCACAAGAGAAGTCTTTTGTTGCCCTCGTAAAAATGGCATCAAAATTAAAAAAGCAATTATAAAGTAACAAATCGAAATAAAGCTATTTGCAGCAATTAACAGTGTTTCCAACATTTTTGGTATCCTTAAATGAAAAATCAAGGCTTAGAGAGGGTTTGATGTATGTTTTTAGACATTTCCAACAATCTCTCTAGTAGAAATATTTCTTGAGCTTAGGATACCCAGGATATAAGCCGAAATGAGTATTTGTAAAATATTTTATGTACTTACTATTATTTATATGATAATGATAATTACAAATCCATACTGCCATTGGCGCCTTTGAACAGTTACATTGAATGTAAATTAGAGTTGGATACTGTTTAGGAGACGTGCGGCAATGGCAAGAGGTCCAAGGAATAATTTTACATCTATCCCAGACAATAACCCCTTTATTCGCAATCCATCGGCTTTTCGCGATGATAGCGGAATTAGTGCAGAATCATTTGCAGGGGTTGTAGGCATATTTATAGTGGTTTTTGCCGGTGCTTGCTTTGGAATGAAAAGAGTTAAACAAAGAGCTAGAGAGCGTGATACAAAAAATTATCCTAGCAATAAACGACTTCACCATCCAGTTATGTTTGACCCAGAACGAGACACAGCTTGGGACCCTCATATTCAAGGAAGATATCAAGACAACCAACTTACTGTTAGTTGGTCAGGAGATGAAGATTTAAGAGTTTTTAACAACAAAGCAGTTATAAAAATGAAAGGTGGTACAGTCTTTTTAAGAGATGGCATTTTTGGTTATAGTAAACGACATAAAATTGGTAAGCATTCTTACCAGGTAAAAATGTATCGTATTTCTGTACCACAGCAATCAGATTTACTAGACTCAGATGTTAAGTATTTATTAGAAAATGAGCCTTATTATCGGGATTAAGAGATTTTCAGGGTATTGCCCAAGTAGAGACGTTAAATTTAACGTCTCTACATGAATTTTGTTACAAATTGTTTTGAAAAAGTTCTAAAACGTGTTTCCAAGCATCAGCAGCAGCTTCGGGGTTATAACTTGAATGCTGCTTTAAAAATGGGTACTTATCTTCTACAAAAAAGCTTGCAAAAAAACCGTGTTCTGCGTCGTATCTAAATACACGATGATTTATTTGGTGTTTTTTTAGTTCTGCCTCAATTTGTTCGTTTTCTGACTGTGATACGTATACATCTCTTGTAGCAAAAAATGTATATATGGCGCCTTGAATATCTTTTGTATTATTAATAGTTGGAGTCTCTTCACCATAACTCGAAGTCGTAATTCCACCACCATAAAACGAAGCAGTTGCTTTGACATCTGGTAGAGTAGCAGCCATGTAGGCAACGTGACCACCAAAACAGAAACCAATGGCACCCATACTGTCTGCTTTTACATTGGGTAATGTTTTTAAATAAGCAATCGTAGCTTGAATATCGCTTAATATTTCTTGATATTTTACTTGCTGATAGTATTGTAAACCGAGACGATAGGCTTCTGGACTAAAACCTATATCTTCTTCGCTAAAGTCAGCAGCAAAACCGGGAGCAATACGTTGATACATTGCAGGCGCCACTACTACGTATCCTTGTTTTGCAATTAATTCGGTAATATCCCTAATATTACTATTAACTCCAAAAATTTCGTGAAAAACCATAACGGCGCCAAACGTTCCTGACAATGCTGGTTGAGCTAGATAAGCATCTATTTGTAAGCCATTGTTAGGTATTTGAACAGTTGAAGTGTTAATTTCGATGTTTGTCATTTTTTTGAGTAAAACCGTGTGTGCCATTTCATTGTAGAAAAAGCACTACTTCGGACTCTAATTTGTTTAAGTTGCAGTGTCACCATAACAATTTATTCCTTTTTAGTACTAATGCTCTACTATGTTCTCCATAGCTGGTGTTTACGTATTATATATAAGTATATTTAACTCGCGTGCCTCAAAATGAAAAAGTTATTTTCTATAATTACAGCAATTGCCGTTATCGTTGGTGCCATTGCTTTGGTTTATCCTGGGCAACAAGTTACTGCTACAGGTACTACAGTTCAATGGTTAGCTGATAATCAACCTGTTATTGGTGAATTTAAACAAGCATTGGCACCTCAACAGCTAGAATTTCCTCGTGACTTGGGACCCCATAATGATTATCAAACTGAGTGGTGGTACTACACTGGTAATTTAGAAACCGACACAGGGCGCCCTTTTGGGTATGAGTTAACTTTCTTTCGACGCGCGTTAACTCCACAAGTTACACTTACCCCTAATTCGCAATGGCGTAGTAATCAAGTATATTTTGCTCACTTTACTATCAGTGATATTGCTGCTAATAAATTTTATCCAAAAGAACAATTTAGTCGTGGAGCAGCTAACATTGCCTTAGCACAGTCTGAACCTTATGGAGTGTGGTTAAATAATTGGTCAGTGTCAGAAATAGCACCTGGTAAAGTTCAACTAGAAGCACAAACTGATAAAGTTAGTTTGAATTTAGTACTAGAACAAACAATTCCACCTGTATTGCAAGGGGATAAAGGTTACAGTCGTAAAGGTGTAGAAGTTGGAAATGCATCTTATTATTATTCGATAGTGCAGCAGAAAACTGCGGGTACTGTAACAGTAGGAGATCAAAGTTACGAAGTTACGGGTAAAAGTTGGAAAGACCATGAGTTTTCTACTAGTTTCTTGAGTAAAGGTGATATTGGTTGGGATTGGTTTTCTCTACAGTTAAATAACGATACGGCTTTAATGCTATATTTGCTGCGTCGTCAAGATGGAACAATTGAACCACTTTCTAGTGGGAATTTTATCGCTGCTGATGGAAGTGTTCAAAAATTGGCGCCAACAGATTGGCAAATAGAAGTTTTAGATACATGGAAAAGTCCGAATAATGGCGCCAAGTATCCATCAAAATGGCGGATTAATATTCCGTCGTTAGATTTATCTTTGGAAGGAAAACCATTAATGGCTAATCAAGAATTAGATATTTCCACTGTTTATTGGGAAGGTGCGGTTGGTTTTAATGGTGAGATGGAAGGGAAAAAGGTTGAAGCAAAGGGCTATATTGAATTAACTGGCTACGCAAATAATAGTTTGAGTGAAGTCTTGTAGCACAGGCATCGCTATGAGTGCATTGTTCTCTGTGGTAAAATTATCACCACAGAGGCGCACGTAACCGTTCACAGAGGTAAGAAAAGCAAAAAATATGGTAAATCTGCTAATCTTCGCAAGCTGTAATATATAAAAGATGAAGCACGCTCGTCACGCTCGTACACAAAGAAACTTTATTTCCAATGAGTTAAGAGCTAAAATTGATTTATTGTTTTATTATGTAAAATTTTTGATTTTCTTTGATATGAGGCTCAACACTGATAGTAATATTCAACCCAAAAGCATTTACAGATTTTGGTACAAAAAGAGGCTGGGTTTTTTAGTCGTTAACTTAAAAATTAGTTACAGCTATTTTCTTCTACTTCTGGATTTGTCCTTAGATAATCTTGCACGTGCGAGCAAGCCTCAGTCAGTAAATTTAGCTTGAGAATTCGCGGCAAATTCCATATAATCAGCCTGTTGTCTTCACCCACTGTTGCCAAAAAAGTACCGTCGTGGCTAAAGTTAACTCCCCTAACCGCAGAAGTATGACCTCTAAGTGTTGCTTGTTCCGTACCATCCAACTTCCACAGTTTTACCATGTTGTCTACACTTCCCGAAGCAATTGTTTGACCATCTGGACTAAACGAAATTCCCCATACTGCTGCACGATGACCTGTAAAAGTTTTTAACAAAGTACCATCAAGTTTCCAAAGCTTTACTGTACCATCTGCACTGCCTGAAGCAATCTTTTGACCATCGTGGCTCAATGCGACTACCCACACGCTAACATTATGCCCTTGAAAATTTCTCTCTAATGTCCCATCAAGTTTCCAAACTTTAATCGTACCGTCTCCACTGCCGACAGCAATTCTTTGTCCGTCTGGGCTGAATGCTAGGCGCCACGGATTTTTGCCATCTCCTTTAAAAGTTTTTATAAATGCGCCATCAAGCTTCCAAAGTTTTACTGTACCATCTTGACTTGATGAAGCAAGGATATTACCTTGAGGGCTAAAGGCAACTGAGACGACCATAGCTTTAGAACTATTAATGGTCTTGACTAAAGCTGTGTTTTGGGGTTCGGTGGGTGCCTGCTTTTGTAAATTAGCATCTCGTTGCCAAAGTTTTATAGTACCATCAACACTAGCTGAAGCTATTAACTTGCCATTAGGGCTAATATCAATATACATAACTGGTGCTTTATGTCCCGTCCAAGTTGCCAGTAATTTACCTTGACGATTCCAAAGTTTAACCGTGTTGTCTTTTCCCATGCCTGCTGTAGCAATTGTAGTACTATCAGGACTTGTATCAACTGCATATATTCCATTCGGGTGAGCAGTAATGGTTGTTTGTAACGGGTTTTTAGTTTGCCACATTTTGACAACGCTGTCTGTGCCCGCTGAGGCGATAAAACTGCCGTCAGGACTCCAAGCCAGTCCCCACACAGGTGCGCTGTGTCCTTTAAACGTAGCTAATTCTAAACCGTCAATGTGCCAAAGTTTGATGGTTTTATCCAAACTGGAAGATGCAATAATTTGACCATCTGGACTAAACACAACTTCCGTGACAATTGCATTATGACCTGTAAAAGTTTTTAATAATTTACCAGAGCTACTCCTAAGTTGGACTGTATTGTCTCCACTTGAGAGGGCGATAATGTTACCTTGTGGACTGAAAGCTACTTTGGAATTTTCTGCGGAAGTAAGTATGGTTCTTAGCAACTCACCGTCTCGGCGCCATAATTTTATCGTCTTATCTTGACTTGCAGAGGCAAATATCTGACTATCATGACTAAATGCGACTCCAAATATTCCTGCTGAGTGACCTTTAAAAGTTTTGAGTAATGTACCATCATTATTCCAAATCTTAATAGTACTATCTAGACTTGTGGAAACAATTAACTGACCATCGGGACTAAACTTGACTGCCCATATCGGTGTATTATGACCAGTAAGGGTTTTTAGTAATTTACCATTTTGTTGCCAAATGTTGATGGTGTGGTCGTCACTTGCCGAAACAATATGAAGACCATCACGGCTAAAATCTATTGCCCTCACTGCTGCTTTATGACCAGTGAGAGTTGTTAATAAGCTACCGTCACGGCGCCAAAGTTTGACTGTATTGTCTGCGCTAGCTGAGGCAGTTGTTGAACTATCAGGGCTAATAGCTACTGCTAAAACAGCGGCTTGATGTCCCGATAAACGGTTGTATTCGTCGGCGCCATAAACGGCTTGTCCAAGTGCATTTTTTACCTGATTCTCAATATTTTGATTTATTCCATTGATTTGTTGCAGTTTTTTTGTAGCTTTGATGGCTTCTACGAGCGCATCCAACCTATGATTTGAAGCAAAGAATCCTTCAGAAGATGACACTAATGCTCGAATTTCGCTAATACGCGCTCGATGCTCGCTCAATATTGCTCTCTTGTTCTCAAAATATGTTGATACCCATGATGCCCCAGCAATTAACAATGCTATAGTAACTGCAATTAATAATAATCTTTGCTGCGAAGCTGCTTCTTTCTCTTGAGCCAGTCGTGCCTCAACTTCTCGCGCGCGTTCTGCCTCTAACATAAGTTGGACTTCTCGTCTGTCAAGTTCGGTGCTACTTGCTAAAAAGCGATAGTCTAGATCAGTCAACCCTGTTCCTTGCGCCCAAGATAAAGCTTCAGCTAGGGCTTGTCCTCGCAATAGCCGCGAGGAATCTGTTTGAGAAGATGCAATCCAAGCATCGAAGGCTTGTGAGTAAGGACGCAGTTGCCTTAGTTGTTTCTCTACCCATTCAATATTAAATACTTCTGCATAAATTCGGTTTTTAACTTGTAAATAACCCTTTTCTTTAATGACTAATCCAGATAAAAGGAGTTCAATTTGCTCTCTGCTATCATCAGTTGACACTTCTACACCTTGTAATATTTGCTGGTATATACCAAGCAATCTTCCCGCACGATTATGATTACAAAAGATGCGGTCGCGGATTGTTTTTAAATGCTCGGGTTCATCTTGAAATTCCCACTGGTAGATTAGACGTGTTCTTACGATGCTCTCTACCCAAGATGCCTCCATACCTGGCAACAAATTCACATCAAAATTAATTTTTTGCGCTGCATAATCTACTAGTTGACAAACCTTTTGCGTTAAAAAAGGCTGTCCAGAAGTCCAATCCAATATTTCTTCTAAGACTTTTTGGGGGCGCTCTATTTTTTCTGCTAATTCCTTTGTCAAAGGTAATGCTTCTTCTGCGCTAAAACCATACAGTTCTATTGCCTTACCAATATTAAATAGAGTTCTGGTTTTGTCACGAATTAAATCGCTAGGAGTTGCCACGCCAAATAAAGCAAATGTAATTCGATTGTACGCTGAATTAATAGCTCTTTGGTTATAACAGTAACGAATTAATGCAAAAAAATCATCGACAGAAAAGTCTAAACTCAAAATACTGTCGATTTCATCAATTAAAATACAAAGCTTTTGACCAGGAAATTGATTGAGTAATAATTCCTCGATAAATTCACTCAATCTTTGCGGCAGCGTTATTTCTTCTTTTTCTTGCCACCAAGTTTTTAAATTAATTTTATTGAAGCAACCAAATCCCCGCCATAAATCCCCCACCATGCTTTTGTACCATTGTAAAGGGGTAATATGTTTGCTACCAATTCGGGTCATGTCAACACTTGCACAGCAGTAACCTTCTTTTTCTAACCGATGTTTAACTTTGACAAGCAAAGAAGACTTCCCCATTTGTCGAGTATTAAAGACATAACAAAATTCACCATTTTTTAGTGCCGTATAAAGTTCTGAGTCAGCACGACGTTTTACATAGGTCGGGTCATTATTTTGTAAACTACCACCAACTGTGTATGGACTAATAACCATTTTTTGATAACTAATCGTGTTTATCAGCGCTGCAAAATAGCAGTTCTCAATTAATTGTAGCCGATGAAAGCAATTTTATTTGCAAATAAAACTTAGTAAATATGCTAATATAGGATACAGTTGGTGATTTCCCATTTGCGGCAACAGTTAAGACACTTAAGCAAGTTTTTGGGACAGTTAAGATAGTTATATCATGTCCGGGAGCGTAACCATAATAAAATCGTTGTATATAATTATACTGTAATACTAATATTGCTTTCTGACCTTGTTATTATTACGAATTATTTAGAGGTAGCTAAAGCCACCTGACGGCCGATTAGGCTTAAAAAGCTTGTACCAAAATGCTGAATTTCTAAAAAATTTGCCTGTTGGGGTTCTGTTTTGTAAATTCTAAATGTTTTCATAATACTCAAAGTTGCAGCACTTTCTAAAGGGCTAACAAAACTCGTATCTAGGTCAAGAAAATGCGCTTGTTTTGCCCAATGAGCCATTTGATTGGCATTTAAAAAATAACAACCAGAATGGGGATTTAAAGCGCGATGAAAAGTAATAGGTATCCCCATAATTTGACCTTTGAGTTCCGCTTGCTCTTGCACATTTTGAAAGGGTGCGGTTACTCGTGGGAGTAAATCGCCATCAATATAGGCTTTATCGGTAACATTATTGATAGAAAGTTCGTAGCGATTGGGTTGTAGCAGATTGAAATCACCCGCTTGTTGAGTAAACCAATTTAATTTTACGAAAAACCAAGGGTCGTGAATGATTAAATCATCTTCGAGGAAACAGTAATAATCATATTTACCTAAATAATCTCTCAGCACCGCTTGACATTCAAATCCTAATAGCAAAGGTTCGGCTTGAGTCGGATAATGCTGATAAAAATGGGATGGTAAAGATAGTTGTTCGAGTAGATTACAATTTTGAGTAGTACAAATAATAATATCGATTTGGCTACATTCAGCTTGGTTCGCAGGAAAAGCTAATTTTTTACCGATATTAATAATACTTTGAGATTTGCCAAATAGCTGATGCAAGTTACTAATGCTTTCACTCAAAGCTTGTACGCGCGGTTGGGGATTTTTTCTTTGGGAAGCGTGCTTACCCTTGCTATCGGGTCGAAAAAAGTGGGCAATGGTAAAAAGTATCCGCATTGAATTACCTTACAAGGTTTTGACGCTGGGTTAGTCAAATTCCCGACCTTTTAAAAAAGTCGGGAATTTGAGGAATTCTGCAGCTATTTGAAACAGCTATGGACGCTCTTTGGAGAGGTTTTTAACACGCAAATGAATTGTCAGTTTAAGGGTGAAGTACTAGCAAACGTTCAAATTAAAAGATAAAGTCGCTAGCATCAACATTGGTGGCAGTGAAGTTGCCTAGCGTAATGGTATTTGTACCGAATACCGCACCGGAAATCACAGTGTTGACGCCATTTTGAGTCACCGTCAAAGCACCGAAACTGGTCGCAAATGCTGTCAAGTTAATTTTGTCTGCACCATTTGCAAAGGCGTTAATGCGATCAGTACCAAAACCAGATGCAAAAATAAACGAGTCATTCCCGGCGCCTCCGTTCAGGATATCGTTACCAGCACCACCAATTAAAGTATCATTACTACCTCCACCAAGCAGGGTGTCATTACCCAAACCACCAACTAAGGTGTCAATACCAGCACCACCATTAAGGTTATCGTTACCGACACCACCATCGAGATAATCGTTGCCAGTATCACCAGTCAGGGTGTCATTACCAGCATTACCGAAGATGTTATCGTTTCCGGTTGTACCGTTGAGGGTATTGTCTGAAGCATCTCCAACAATTAAACCAATCACATCAACTGCGGTCACACCTGTGAGGTCAGCACCAAAAAAGTTCGCATTGCTAAAATTGCCTTTGGACAGGTTCGCGTTAGTCAAATTGGCATTTGTGAAATTTGCACCAGTAGCAATTGCGTCGGTGGTGAGTATTCCACTCAGGTTGGCTCCCGTGAAGTTGGCATTTGTTAAGTCAGCTGTTGTAAAGTCAGCGTTATTCAAATTAGCATTGGTGAAATTGGCGCCAACCGCAGAGCCGTTAATTAAGATACCTTCAGCATTAGCTTGGGTAAAGTTCGCTCCACTTACATCAGTCTGATCAAATCTGGTACCAGTCAAGTTGGTAATTGTGCTACCAGAGGCGCTAAAATCAGAACCAGAAAGAATTGCATCATCGATCAGCGCACCACTTAAATTTGCACCACGAAAACTCAGGTTAGCAGTTTGACCAGGTTCTAGGGGAGCATCACTCAAAGAAACACCGCTCAAATTAGCCAGGTCAAAGATACTGTTTTGCAGAGTGACATCTGTGAAATTTGTTTGCCGGAAGTCTGCACCTGTGGCATTGACGTTGACTAACAGAGTTGCTTCTAGAGTCGCTCCTTGGAGGTCGGCATTTGTCAGATTGGCGCCTGTAAAGTCAGCAGCTTTCAAATTCGCCAAAGACAAGTCCGCACGGGTAAAGTTCGCACCAGTAAGGTTAGGACGTTCAGACTGTTCGCCGCTTAGATTAGCTCCCTGAAGAATTGCATCGGTCAGGTTAGCATTTGAGAGGTTAATGTTGGTTGTGTTGACTTGAGACAAATTTGCCTGTCTCAAGTTGGCGCCACTCAAGTTAACATCCTGCAATGTCGCTAGAGAAAAATTAGCTGGTGTGGGAAAGTTTGCATTAGGGGCAAAGATGGCATTTGATGCATTTACGTTGCTTAGAAAAGCTTCTGAAAAATTAGTGCTTCTTAAAAGTGTACCAACGAATTGGACATCTGTAAGACTGGCTTTGAAAAAAGTTGAGCCATTCAGGTTTTGACCATTAAAGTTATTGCCAACCAGGACTTGATTGCTAAAATCTTGAGCTGCCATAGTATATATCCTGAGAAAAATTAATTGGTTTGAAGTTTGAAAATTTAAAAGATAAAGTCGCTAGCATCAACATTTGTAGCGGTGAAGTTGGCTAGGGTAATCGTATTTGTACCGAACAGCGAACTGGAAATCACCGTGTTTGCAGCATTTTGAGTCACCGCCAAAGCACCGAAACTGGTCGCAAATGCTGTTAAGTTAATTTTGTCTGCACCATTTGCAAAGGCGTTAATGCGATCAGTACCAAAACCAGATGCAAAAATAAACGAGTCATTCCCGGCGCCACCGTTCATGATATCGTTGCCGGCACCACCAGTTAGGATGTCAACACCACCACCACCATTGAGGTTATCAGCACCTGCACCGCCAATCAAGGTATCATTGCCAATTTCCCCAGTTAAGGTGTCATTACCGTTACCACCATTCAGATAGTCAGCACCATCATTGCCATTGAGGTTATCGGCGCCAACACCACCGTCTAAATAATCATTACCACCAGCACCAGTGAGAGTGTCATTGCCATCAAAACCGAAGATGTTATCTTTGACACTTGTGCCGTTGATGGTGTTGTTGCTGGAATCGCCAAGAGTGAGACCAACGGTATCAACTGCAACCGCTCCTGCAAGGTTCGCCCCGATAAAGGTAGCATCGGTAAAGTTTCCCTTGGTCAAAATTGTATTGCTCAAGTTGGCGTTAGTAAAGTTAGAACCAATAAAGCTACCAACTTCCAAACTAGCCCCTGTCAAGTTTGCGTTTGTAAAATTGGTGAGGTTATCCCCAGCACCTTCCTTCAAATCAGCACCAACAAGGCTAGCACCTGTAAAGTTGGTTCCATCCAAACTGCTTTTCTGAATAAAAGCACTATCCAAATCAGCATTTACCAAGCTGGCATTGGTGAGGTCTGCAATTTCAAAATTGGCGCGAGTCAGGTTGGTGTTATCGAGATCGGCGCCTGTAAGGTTAGCTCCTTTTAATTTCCCATCTGTGATGTTAGCACCTGTGAAATTTGCTCCACTGAGGTTGGCAGATTCTAAAAATAAGTTTTCTGCAACAACCTGAGTGAAATTGGCTCCCACAAGTTCAGCACTGACAAGATTAGCGTTGTTTAACTGAGTCCTAAACACCTGTCCGTTAGATGCTGTATAAGAACCAAAGTTAACACCATTTAAATTCAAGTCTTCCGCTTTGGCGTTATTTAAAATCGCGCCACTAAATTGACTGCCACTGAAGTTAGAGTCAGGGAAACTTAAACCTGTTAAATCGGTGGCTTTAACTACTAATATGCCGTTCCGTACTGCATCAAAGGGGCGAAAATCGGCGTTGCTGAAACTAACATCTTCTATACTAGCGCCAGCCAAATTGGCACCACGAAAACTGAGTGTAGTTGGTATTGGCTGTCCTGTTCCTGGGTCTATGGCAGGTGCGGTATCGGTAATTCCGATTCCGCTCAAATTGGCAAGGTCAAAAATAACATTACCACCAATTTCAATATCGGTAAAGTTAGTCAGGCTAAAGTCAGCATTAGTAGCATCAAAATTTATTAATCTTGCCCCTTCTAAGTCAGCCCCTTGAAGGTCGGCATCGATTAATTTAGCACCAGTGAAGTTAACGCCTTTGAGCTTGGCAAGTGATAAATTCGCGCCAGTTAGATTAGCATTTGTAAGATTGTTAAAAATTCCATCTGGTTCCCCACTTAGATCCGCTTCAGTCAAATTTGCATTGACTAAATTTGCATTTAGGAAATTAGTGCCTTTGATATTAGCTTTAAATAAATTTGCACGAGTCAGGTTTGTACTAGTAAAGTTAACGTTATCGATTATGGATAGGGAAAAATTAGCATCAGTTAAATTCTGACCGCTAAAGTTGACACCTATTAGGATTTGTGAGCTAAAGTCTTGTGGCATAGTGGTAGGTTATAACAAGATGTTAGGAATTGATGCTAGTTATTTAAATCTCACAGGTTGTGAAAGGAAAAATCTGAATAGCCACGACTTAGCTCCTAACTTGCACATTCTAAAATCCTATATATAGCAAGGGTTTCAGAAAGATGTGCAAGTCCTATATTTTACTGGAGCGCGAAGGGCGCCAGTCGGAGGCTTACATCTTGCACCATTTGCAATAAGCCCAAAGAAACCGGGCTTCTTGCCAAAAATCTTGCTATAAAACGTTGATTTGTCGTATAGAAGCCCGGTTTCTGTTCGAGGTGCAAGATATAAGTTAGGCTGATTTTATTTCCATTGCTTGAGGAGCAGTTACTTCTTTGAGTTGTTCTTGTAGCCAGGTGCTAAATAATTCATTCAATAATTTTTGTTTCATTGGTTCATCTAATTTGGCAGGTAAAAGCTTTTCTAAGCGGACAATTATCCACCATTCACCGACGCGCGTTGGAGGTGATAATTGACCTGGTTCATTGATGGTAAGAATTTGGGCTAATTTGGGATGGGGTGATGAAAGAGGCACTGGGCCAATTAAACCACCTGTAGAAGTTTCTGTGCCTTCCGAATATTGTCTTGCTAATTCCGCAAAAGGTTGTTCGTCTTCTAAAAGGCGAAAGTAAAGTTCGCGCGCTAAATCTGCATCTCGAACGCGAATAAGGGAGTAGATAACCTGGTCGAGTTGTTGTTTGCGTTGACGGAAATAAGATTCTAAACGATTACCCCAAGTCGCTTGTTGAAACTTCTCTATTCTAAGTCTTCGAGTTGCTAATTCGAGAAATTGTGCTTCTGTCAATACTTGCTGTTGCAACCAATTTTGACGTACAGTCTCGGATGTTAATTGATGTTGTTGGCAAAATTCCTCGTGACACTTAGTTTCTTCTTCAAGAGTACAGGTAAAAGGTGCAATTGCCTCTTCAATTACCAGTTCTTGTTTGAGTTTAGGCAGCATTTGATACTGACTCAACAATGGTACTATTTCTTGGGCTGTCACCTTGCGATTATTTACTTGTAATACTTCAGGCGATGCAGGTATGAGTTTTTCTAACTCTTGGTACTTAGCGTTTACTTTCTTTTCTGTAATTAATAATACTTTTGAATCGTTTTTGATTTCACTACTTGGGAATATCAATCTCGTATTATCTTCCTGCTGTTGTATCCATTGCAGATGCTTGGGTAATAATACTGACAAATTATAGTATTTTTCAACTGTTTCCCTAGCCTTGGTGCGAATCGGCGCCATTTTATCGGGGTGGTTAAGTGCTTCCTCAATGCGGTCGCAAATTTCCTGGGGTGAGAAAAAGTCAGCTAATAAGCCATTAACTCCATCTTGAATGACTTCCATTACAGGGGCAGTTTGAGAAGCCACGACCAAACAACCTGTACTAAGAGATTCGAGTAACGACCAGGATAAAACAAAGGGACGGGTTAAATAAACATGTACTGAAGAAGCTTGGAGAACTTGCAAATATTCTTGGTAAGGCAGCCAACCAGTAAAATGGATACGACTTTCGTCAATAGGGAACTGTTCGAGCATCAAATCTTTATAGGTTTGACCATTCGCGAGCTTTTTACCGTAAGCGACCCGATTTTCGCCTACAACTACTATATGACAATTCGGTCGTCGCTGCTGGAGCAAGGAAACTGATTCTATAAATTGTGGGAAACCTCGATAAGGTTCCATGCCTCTAGTCGCATAAGTAACAATTTCATCAACATGGGACAGGTCAAGGTTTTTGCTAGGTAGAACTAACTTTGCCCCCGGTTTAGGGCGGAAAAACTCAGTATCAATCCCATCATGAAGAACATTGATTTTACCTTGATATTCTGAAGGGAACTGCTGACGCTGCCAATAGGTCGGAGAAAGACCAAGATCACAACTATATAAGTCTTGCAAAATCGGCGCATTTTTGATACGAATCCGAGCTTCATCATCTTGAGTTAGTGGCTCATTGGGGTCAAAATCAGCATCAGAACCATGTGCGTTATAAAACCACTCGAAATAACATAATAATTTGGCTTTAGGAAAAATATCTTTAATAAATAGAGTTGGGCCCCAACCCGAATGACCGTAAACCACATCAGGTACAAATCCCTTAGCCTTTAACTGTTCTGCCATGCGAAAAACAGCCTGACCCTGGAGAACAGCATTTTCCAGAGTTTTAACATAGTGGTGGGTTTCTGGTCGAGCTTCCCGTTTTGCCTGATAAAAAACCTTGTTAACACCAGGTAAGCTTCCTTCGCGACGATTAGTACCAAAAAAAACCTGGTTACTACTGTCTTTGGCTAAAGCTGCAGCGACATGGCGAAATTGGGCGGGAAAATTGGGGTGAAGAAATAATATTCGCATGGCAGTTTTATAAATTAGATGTCTCCAAATTGCAAAGATTTTTATCCTGCCCTTCCATTTCGTAAAAACAGGAGATTAAAATAATCTAATTCCGAAAGAGTAGCAAAAGCGAATTCCTACTACGCCGCTACTCTCCGGTTTTGGGCAAGCTATCAAGCTGATGTTACTTGGCTGTCACCAGGCATACCTCCTTGATAGCCCATCTCTTAGACTACAAAATCATCTACGGTGAGTGTGATCGCGGAGCCATTTAACCCATTCAAAGTAGCTACTTTTTCTGTATAGTCAGGTATTTCTCCAGGTACACCTTCATTCACAACGCTAATAGTAACCTGAGAAGTACCGTTGCCTGTGATAATTAGGTCGCCAAAGTCGAATGCGCCACTGCCATACTCTAACTCGATCAGGTCGATACCATCTTCGTAGCCGTTGAGAATGTCACCTAAAGGTTGAATTGGAGCAGGTTCGCCTGGATCTAATGGCTCTAATAAAAAGCCTGTGCTTGCCAACAGGAATAAGTCATTGCCAAGTCCACCATTTAAAATATCGGCTGCTGCTTGACCTTCGAGATCTTCTCCACCAGTAAGGGTGTCATTACCTGCACCACCCAAAACGCGGTCTACACCAACACCACCATTGAGGTTATCATCACCAGCTTGACCATTGAGGACATCATCGCCAGCTTGTCCTAAGATGGTGTCATTACCACCTCCACCTAACAACGAGTCATTGTCTTCTCCACCATCGATGAAGTCAGCGTCAGCACCACCCTGAATGGTTTCTAGACCAGCTCCACCAAAGAAGGTAGTAGCACCACTTGTGTCAGTGAGAACGTCGTTACCGTTGCCACCATCAAGGATGTCAATACCATCACCACCAATCAGATTGTCATCGCCCTCGCCACCTTCAAGGGTGTCATCATCTGCTCCACCATTAAGGGTGTCATTACCGAAATAGCCAGACAGCTTATCATTGCCATCTCCACCATTGAGGATATCATTACCGCCTTCCGTAGCTAAGGGGTCATCACCTTCGAGAACATCATTACCAGCTAGACCATCAATAATGTCATTACCAGCCCCGCCCTCAAGGGTATCACCTTCAATTAAGTTGGTACTACCAACTAAAGAGTCATTGCCATCTCCACCATCAACAGTATTTTTCCCATCAGGGTTATTTGCAACACTGAGAGTGTCATTACCAGCTCCACCGAACAGGCTGTCCTCGAAACCTCCAAAAATTAAATCATCTCCATCTCCACCATCAAGGGCATCTTTGCCATCAGTGACATCGGTCGCACTGGCACCACCATACAGGGTGTCATTTCCAGCACCACCATCAAGGGCATCCTCTCCCGCTTCCCCATATAAAATATCGTTATCGGCTCCACCATTTATGGTATCGCCACCATCTTCACCGTGAAGGATGTCATTACCTGCACCCCCATCTAGGAAATCTTCCTCTGCACCTCCAAATAACCTATCAACACCGAGTCCACCAAGTAGTTCGTCCTTACCGCCTTCTCCTCTGAGAATATCAGCACCTGCACCCCCATCTAGCAAGTCTTCCTCATCACCTCCAAATAATCTATCGTTACCTGCTTGACCTAATAGGGTATCCTTACCAGCCTCACCATAGAGCCAGTCAGCACCCGCTCCACCGTCGATGAGGTCTTCTTTATCGGCACCTCTGAGGGTGTCATTACCACCAAGTCCGCTAATCGTATTCAGATGACCAGGAGTACCTGTAAGATTATCAGCTCCGTTAGTTCCAGTAATTGTTGTCATAAATCAAATTCCTGAGTTCAAAAATTGTTGTACTTAACTTCAAATGTGCAAATGCACAATATAAAGCCTATTTAAACTCTCACTACCTCCCCCTCTCTCAAATTTGAGAGAGGGGCACGAAAAGCATAGTGAGAACAAGTAACACACTGGTGCTAAAGTACGCAGATAGAACTGCAATGTCAGTATTTATGTTCATTAGATGTAGGTGTAAAAACTTGTGATCTATTACCCAGTTAGGGGGAAAGATCAAATACTTGCTGTAACAAAACGAAGCATTAATTGAGGGGTTTAACCCCTAATTCGCTATTCATCATGATATAACTATGTAAGACAAGCCATAACAGAAGCTCTTATCATAAATAATCACCTAGAACCCTGCTTACCATGTTGAATGATAAAATAGTTGCCATATTGGCAGAAGTTATGCTAGATTAAAAGAGCGATAAGAAATAGAGCAGCGTACAGTCATCTACCCAGCTTTTGCTTGTGGAACATAAGTTAATTTTACTAAAGTTGACTTAAAAGTACCAGGTAAGCAAAACTCGATAAATAAAAGTCAACGAACATTTTCCGTCATAATAATTGACGACAGAAACACAGTACTTTACAAAAGGTTAACAGCAACTGTTTACCAGATTAGCTCTCTTTGTTTCCACTTCAAAAGTCTCAGCCAAGACTTTTAAAGCAAATAGAGCTATAGTTCTTTTTTAAGGTTAATTACCTTACGTGAGTATTAAAAGTGTAAAGGTAAAAAAATTATTGAACCGTCTCTAGCAATTGAAAAAAGCCAGAAGTCCTTATAGGGAAGCCGAAGCAATCTAAGTTTTTCTACTTGATAAGCAATATAATCCCCTAAATCATGAGTTGTCAATGAAACAATCATGAGAAAATTCTCATAAATAAAAAGATTTTATGGAATTTTTGTGCTTGTTTATACATTCTATTGTAATAAACTAAAAGGAAAATGAATTAGTACGCTAGTAGTTCATGTCATAAGTTTTGGTGTGTTTCTTCTTCTTATCTCTTTCTTTGTGACCTTTGTGTCTTTGTGTCTTTGTGGTTTCATCCTAGATGTCTCTGTGTACTCTGTGCCTCTGTGGTAAAAAAATATATCACTACAGGCAAGGATGCCTGTTCCACAACACCCCAAAATTAATGACACGAACCACTAGTAGTTCGTGTCATTAATTTTGGGGTGTAGGCTACTACTTTATGCTTTAGCACCCCAAGTTTTTGTGCGCTGAAGCGCTACTACGTACCTACCTACCATATAATGAGTTATAAGCTAAGTATTATTAACTACTAATGTGTAATATTTATTAATTTAAAATACGTATCATGCTTAGTAATAGGAAAAAACTAAGTAAAATCAGTCCTAAGATAGATAGGTAGCTAGACAAAGTCATCCTTGGTGTGGTTAGATAATTATTAAGTTAAGCAAAACACAAACCCGATAAATAATTTCTTCGAGCATACAGACCCGAAACTTAAAGTTAAGTTCGATAAATCCCACTTGGAAACTGGTATGTCTGTTGCTACGGATTCTATTGCTAAATTTATAGTCAAGCTTGAAGGGTTTGATAAGCTGCCAAGCGATGCCTTGGCTAATTTATTAAAAAACATTCGCCCTACTCGTTATCGTGTAGGACAGAATATTTTAGGGAAAGACAAAATACCCGAGCGGATTGTAATTATTCATGAAGGCAGAGTACGGTTACTGACATATGACCCTCGTACACAAGTACCAACTACCTTAAAATTGCTCGAACCTGGAGATGTTTTGGGTGAAATTGGTATTTTGCGAGAGTCAGCATGTGAAATTGCAATCGCATCGAGCGAAGTCACATGTTTAACATTAGATGCTGAGGAGTACTTGCATTTACTTAGCAAATATCCAGCTTTTGCTCAGGTGCGTAAAAATCGCTGTCACTTGTTGGAAATATTTGATGTCTTGGGGATGCAAAAGCAAATCCAAGCGAATGCAGCAATTAATCTCAAAGAATTGGCTCAAAATGCTTTATTATCAGCCCAAGTACATTACCTTTCACCCAGAACAATTAACATTCGTGAGTTAGAAAAAGAATTAGACTCAGAAAGAATCTGGTTTGTCAGCGGTGGAGGAAGGGTAAAGAACTTTTCTCCGGGTTCAAGTTTGGAGTTGGGTAATAGTACAGGTAAATTAGAGATTGGCAAAAAACCAGCACGTTTGATTGGTTTGCGTGCGTCAGATTTATTACTACTAGACATAAATCAGCAGCAGCATATAGAAGTTAGTGAAGTCGATGATTTTGATGAAATCGATATTCCCTACGCAGAAAATGAAAAGGTGACAGTTGCTAGCTCCGTATATAAAAAAGATAAAAGAAAATATCCATTTATTCAGGGAAAAGGACAACTAAATTCGGCGATTGCCTGTTTTCAAATGGTATCCAAACATTTGCAAATGCCGTTTCGTCGGGAGATTGTGAATCGTATATTAACTGAAAATAGCAAGCGTTCTGGTACGGTGTCATTCCAACTGTGTGCTTATTTAGCAGAGTTGGTGGGATTAAAGTCACAGCTGCTAGATGTACCTGTTTCTCAAATTGAACGGATTCCGACACCAGCGTTAATTCGCTATGAAGATAGTTTTGCGGTGCTGTATGAAACGGGTGAAAGAGTCGTGGTTTTGGGTGTACCCTCCCAAGGAATTCAGTACTTTCAACCCGCACAATTGGTGAATGAGTTGGTGAATGAGTTGGAAAGCTCAGAAAACGTTTCTCCACCAAAGTTGCGGGTATTGCTGCTTTCTGCGACGAAAGATACACCGAAACAACGCTTTGGTTTACAATGGTTTGTTCCCTACTTATGGCGTTACAAACGAGTGCTAATAGAAGTGTTCATAGCTTCTTTCTTTGTACAGTTAGCGGCATTAGTGAATCCCCTAGTTGTTCAAATAATAATCGACCAAGTAATTGTTCAAAATAGCACCAAAACTCTACATCTTTTTGGAGGGTTACTAGTAGTTGTTGCATTGTTTGAATCGCTATTAACGACATTAAGAACTTATTTATTTGTTGATACTACTAACCGAATTGATATGGGTTTGGGGTCACAAATTATTGACCACTTATTTCGTCTGCCTCTTAACTATTATCAACGCCGACCAGTAGGAGAGCTAGCGACCCGCATTAACGAGTTAGAAAATATTCGTCAATTTCTCACAGGTACAGCTTTAACTGTGGGCTTAGATGCCCTATTCTCAGTAATTTACATTATTGTCATGCTGTTTTACAGTTGGCAATTAACTATAGTCGGTTTAGCGACAATTCCGATTTTTATACTACTGACATTAGTATTTTCTCCTTTAGTGAGGAAACAGCTACGAGCAAAAGCCGAACGTAATGCTGTTACCCAATCTTATTTAGTAGAAGTCATATCTGGAATTCAGACAGTCAAAGCCCAAAATATTGAATTGCGCTCACGCTTTTCTTGGCAAGAGCGTTATGCCGATTATATTGCCTCCGGTTTCAAAACTGTTGTCACTTCTACAATTGCTGGTTCTGCAAGTAGTTTTCTCAATAAACTCAGCAGTTTACTAGTTTTATGGATGGGAGCTTATTTAGTAGTTCAGGGAGAATTAACGTTAGGTGAATTAATTGCTTTTAGAATTATTTCTAGTTACGTTACTAGCCCTTTATTACGTTTAGCACAACTGTGGCAGAGTTTTCAAGAAACAGCTTTATCCTTAGAGCGTTTAAGCGATATTATTGATACTCCTCAAGAAGCTGAAAACGACCGTGATAATATTCCCTTACCAGCAGTTACTGGCGCCGTCAAATACGAGAATCTTTACTTTAGATTTAGAACAGATGGACCGCTACAACTTTGCAACATTAATCTTGATTTTGCTCCGGGTCAATTTATCGGAATTGTTGGGGGAAGCGGCGCCGGCAAAAGTACTTTAACTAAATTATTAATTCGACTGTATGAACCAGAATCAGGTAGAATATTAATAGATGGCTACGATATTTCTAAAGTTGAATTATATTCACTGCGGCGCCAAGTAGGGTTTGTACCTCAAGATTCCCTATTGTTTGAAGGAACAATTCAAGAAAATATTGCTTTAACTAATCCCGATGCGACTACAGAGGAAATTATTGAAGCAGCAAAAATTGCTGCCGCACATGATTTTATTATGGACTTACCCAACGGTTACAACACCAAGGTAGGCGAACGTGGTGCATCACTATCAGGAGGACAAAGACAAAGAATAGCTATCGCGCGGTCTGTTTTACAAAGTCCAAAGTTATTAGTGTTGGACGAAGCAACTAGCGCCTTAGATTATATTACAGAAAGACAAGTTTGTTTGAATTTAGCTCAAGCGTTTCAGCATAGTACTGTCTTTTTTATCACTCACCGTTTAAACACCGTGAAACATGCAAATACAATTGTTGTTATGGATGGCGGTAGAGTCGTTGAGCAAGGAACTCATCATGAACTAATGGCAATGGAAGGTCATTATTTTTATCTCTATAATCAACAGGAAGTTAATTTTTAATTAACCGATTCAGTCTGAACAATAAGATTCCCGACTTTATAAATTAAGTCAGGAATCCAAAATTTATTCACGTACTAAATAAAATCTAAAATTGTCATGACTAAGCTAGATAATTACCAACTTAATGGTAAAAATGTTAACAAAAATAATAAAAATAGTATCACGCTATTAGAATCAAATAAATCAATAAATGAACCCAAAGCTTTTAAACCTGCTGTAAAAAAGCTTGTAGACAAAACCGATACGCGCAGCTTTGAGCAATCTGTTGTCCTGCGTCAATCTCCAGTTTGGTCGCGCGTAATTATGGGGACTTTAGTAGGTTCAGCATGTCTCGGTATTGCTTGGGCATGTATAGCTAAAATTGAGCAAGCTGTTCCAGCACTTGGTCAATTAAAACCAGAAGGAAGTGTCAAAGAAGTTCAAGCACCAGTGGGTGGAGTTGTCAAAGAAGTTCATGTGAAAGATGGACAGAGAGTAAAACCCGGAGATTTATTGTTAGTCTTTGATTCTACTGCTACGAATGCGGAATTAAATTCCCTGCAAAAAATTCGTAATGGTTTGATGCAAGAAAATAAAATTTATCGACAATTAATACAGCCTAATTCGGCAGTGAATGTATCTGGTAAAGATTTAGGCATTTCTTTATCTCCAGAGGCTGATTCTTTACTTAAAAATCGTACTGCTTTGCTTAGAGAAAACGAGCTATTGCGAAAAGAATTGACGAACTCAGATAATATTTCTAAATTCGGGAGTGACGAACAAGTTCGCTTACAAACAGCTAGAAGGGAATTAGAGGGTCGCTCTAATGCATCGCGTTTAGAGGTCGAACAAATCAGAAGATTATTGGCACAAAATGCAATTAAAATTACAGATACTCAAGCTAGTTTAGCTATCGAAACAGAAATTACCGCTAAATTGGCGCCTTTGGCAAAAGAAGGAGCAATTGCACAACTACAATATCTACAGCAAGAGAAAAAAGTACAAAATCTTAAGGCACAAGTAGCGCAATTATTAGAAGAACAACAGCGTCTGCAATTTGATATTCAACAAGGGCAACAAGAAGTAAAAAATACGGTAACTATTTCTCATAAAAATGTTTTGGAAAAAATTACTAATAATAAAAATAGAATTGCCGAAATAGAGAGCCAATTCACTAAAATTTTGTTAGATAACGAAAAGCAACTAGCTGAGATAAATAGTAAAATTTCTCAAGCACAATTAAATGCAAAATATCAGCAACTCCGCGCGCCTATAGCTGGAACGATTTTTGATTTACAAGCTGGCAGTAGCGGTTTTGTGACTAGACCAAGCGAAAAACTCTTGTCAATTGTACCCGACGAGCAATTTATTGCTGAAGCATATATAACCAATAAAGATATTGGTTTTGTGAGAGAAGGGATGAAAGTAGATGTCAGAATAGATTCCTTCCCCTTTAACGAATTCGGCGATATTAAAGGAGAAATTACTTGGATAGCTTCAGATGCATTACCACCAGATGAAACCCACCGATATTATCGTTTTCCTATAAAAATAAGATTAAATCAACAATCACTTAATGTTAGAGGCAGAAAAATTTCCTTGCAATCAGGAATGTCTGTTACTGCTAATATTAAGGTGCGCGAAGAAAGAAGTGTGATTAGTATGTTTACAGAGTTATTTACAAAGCAAATTGAAAGCTTAAAGGAAGTTCGCTAAAATTATGTTT
>ERZ1066119.482-NODE-482-length-27870-cov-7.630092_pt1 | contig 27870 bp, 22 predicted proteins | sample MGYA00382766_ERZ1066119 | MGnify/ENA primary metagenome ERZ1066119 (study PRJEB33369, sample SAMEA5778349) | biofilm metagenome | biome: Industrial cooling water; feature: Water cooling tower basin; material: Biofilm | place: United Arab Emirates | collected...
GCGCGGTGAATTACCAGCCGAACAACTGCTGAAATATCGCGAAGCAAATTCTAAACTACCAGGACACCCCGAATTGGGATTAACTCCTGGCGTGCAGTTTAGTTCGGGACGACTGGGACATATGTGGCCCTATGTCAACGGTGTGGCAATGGCAAATCCTGGCAAATCAGTATTTTGTTTGGGTTCGGACGGCTCGCAGCAAGAAGGCAATGACGCGGAAGCAGCGCGGTTAGCGATCGCCCAACATCTCAACGTGAAGCTAATTATCGACGATAACGACGTCACGATCGCCGGACATCCTTCTAAATATCTGCCTGGCTTCAGCGTTGCCAAAACCCTACAGGGTCATGGGTTGAAAGTACTTGAGGGAGACGGGGAAGATATCGATGACTTGTACCGTCGCCTGTGCGAAGCTGTAACTACACCAGGTGCGATCGCGGTGATTAACAAGCGTCCTATGTGTCCTGGAATTGAAGGCTTAGAAGGCTCTACCCACGGTCATGACGTAATTTCGGTAGACTTGGCACTGAAATATCTCGAATCTCGCGGACAAACGGCGGCTGTCGAACATATCAAGAGCATCCAAAAACCCAAAGATAGTTACACTTTCCTCGGCTCTGGCGACAAATTAGGCGCTAACCGTAACGTATTTGGTGAAGCGGTGGTAGAAGTTCTCGGTCGCATGAGCGAGACAGAACGCAAGGAAAAAGTCATGGTCATCGATAGCGACCTAGAAGGCTCTTGCGGTCTGAAGAAAATTCACGATGCTTACCCCGAAATCTTCATTCCTTCTGGAATTATGGAGCGTGGCAACTTCTCCGCTGCGGCTGGATTTGGGATGGAAAAAGGCAAGCAAGGAATTTTTGCCACCTTCAGCGCTTTCTTAGAAATGTGTATTTCTGAGATTACAATGGCGCGGCTGAATTATTCCAACGTCCTTTGTCACTTCTCCCATGCGGGTGTGGATGACATGGCAGATAACACCTGTCATTTCGGCATCAATAACATGTTTGCCGACAATGGCTTGGATGACGGTCACGAAACGCGGCTGTACTTCCCCGCTGATACTAACCAGATGAAAGCTTGTGTAGAAGCAGTATTTGCCGATCCTGGCTTGCGTTTCATTTTCTCTACCCGTTCCAAAGTACCAAACATTCTCGACGGTAACGGGAACGACTTGTTTGGAGGTAGCTACAAATTCGTCCCTGGTAAAGATGAAGTCGTGCGGGAAGGAACGGCTGGTTACATCGTCAGCTTTGGCGATGCGTTGTACCGTTCCCTCGACGCTGTAGAGCGTCTGAAGCAGGAAGGCATAGATGTGGGATTAATCAATAAAGCCACGCTGAATGTTGTCGATGAAGATACGATGGCAAAAATTGGCAAAACTTCCTTTGTGGTGGTTGTGGAAGCCTTTAACCGTCGCACTGGTTTGGGTAGCCGTTTCGGTTCCTGGTTATTAGAGCGCGGTTATACTCCCAAATACGCTCATCTCGGCACTTACCATGAAGGTTGTGGTGGTTTGTGGGAACAGTACCCGCATCAGGGAATCGACCCAGTGGGGATTATGAATAAGGTCAAGGAATTGGCGAAATAATCGTACCGTAGGGGCAAGTTTACCGACAATCTATGTTTTCATACGAGATCTCGATAAACTCGCCCCAATCTCTACTTCGATAAACTAGAAATGTTGAGAATCATTTTTAGTATTTTGTCTTATGGCTATTGCTCCGACCGATCTAGCCTCTGCTAAGCCAACTAGCGTTATGGGTGGGGAAGTGCGCGAATTTCCCTGGTCTTGGCAAGGGCAATCCCTCAAGTTGGTCTACGAAACTTTAGGACAAGGAACGCCCGTTTTACTCCTACCTGCCTTCAGTACCGTTTCTACCAGAGGAGAAATGGCACAACTGGCAAAGTTATTATCTCCGCATTTCCAAACTGTGGCGATCGATTGGCTTGGTTTTGGTGCATCGTCCCGCCTTCCCCTCGACTATTGCCCAGCACTGTATCAGCAGTTGTTGAAAGACTTTGTTAACAGTACGTTTCAAACTCCGATTATAGTTGTCGCTGCCGGTCATGCTGCTGGTTACGCCATGCAACTTGCGGCAACTCAACCACAAGCTTTTTCCAAAATTGTTTTAGTCGCACCCACTTGGCGAGGTCCTTTAACAACAATGGGTATCAACAAACAAGTGGCTGGAACTGTGAGGCAAGCCGTGCGATCGCCCGTTCTCGGTCAAGCTTTGTATAAAGTAAATACCACACCTGGCTTTTTGCGCTACATGTACGGTAGTCATGTCTATGCAGACAAAACTAAGCTGACAGACGATTTTATTCAGCAAAAATGGGAAATTACCCAGCAGCCAGGGGCGCGATTTGCTCCAGCTGCTTTCGTGACTGGTAACTTAGATCCGGTGCAACAGCGCCAAGATTTTCTCAATTGGTTTCAAGGATCTATACCCGTGTTGGTTGTTATTGGAGAACAGTCACCACCCAAGTCGCGGGCAGAAATGGAGGCTTTGGCAAGTTTACCAGGAGTGCAGGCTCGTACGTTACCTGGCTCTCTAGGATTGTATGAGGAGTATGCAACTGAATTAGCTGAAGTCGTTTTGGCGTTCTTGTCAAATTCCTAAAATCAAAAATTAGTAGCTACCTTTTGCCAGGAGTCTCGTTTATTATATCGATAATGGTTATCATTCCGATCTAAAGAGGCTTCTGTTATGGTGCAAGCTACGGCAACAGATGTAGTGCCCGTTACCGTACTGACGGGGTATCTCGGCGCAGGAAAGACAACGTTACTCAATCGCATCCTCACCCACGAACATGGCAAAAAAGTTGCCGTCATTGTCAATGAGTTTGGCGAAGTAGGAATCGACAACCAATTGGTCATTGATGCCGATGAAGAAATCTTCGAGATGAACAACGGTTGCATCTGCTGTACCGTTCGCGGCGATCTGATTCGGATTATCGGCAACTTAATGCGACGGCGTGATAAATTTGACCATTTGGTAATTGAAACCACTGGGTTAGCCGATCCTGCACCCGTAATTCAGACGTTCTTTGTTGATGAAGATATGCAAACTCAGCTATCTTTAGACGCTGTAGTAACGGTGGTAGATGCCAAGCATATTTGGCAGCATTGGGAAGCAGATGAAGCCCAAGAGCAAATTGCTTTTGCCGACGTGATTTTGCTCAATAAAATCGATTTAGTCTCAGAAACAGAGTTAGCAGAGTTAGAACGGCGAATTCGCGGCATGAATGCGATCGCCAGAATCTATCATACCCGCAACTCTGAATTAGGTATGGATGCACTCTTAGGAGTGCAAGCCTTCGATCTCAAACGCGCCCTAGAGATCGATCCAAACTTTTTGGGAGAAGATGCCCACGAACACGATGAAACAGTCGGTTCCATTGCCATTGTCGAACCTGGGACTCTCGACATGCAAAAGTTGAACGATTGGTTGTCCTACTTGCTGCAAACCCAAGGACCCGATATTTTTCGGATGAAAGGGATTCTGAATATTGCTGGAGACGACCACCGTTACGTCTTCCAAGGGATACACATGCTATTTGACGGCACGCGCGATCGCCCCTGGAAATCTGACGACGAAAGAAAAAACGAACTTGTCTTCATCGGGCGCAATTTAGATGCAGACAAGTTGAAAGAAGATTTTCGGGCTTGTTTGATTTAAGGGAGTCGGGAGTGGCAGAGTGGGAATCGGGAATCGGGAAGCAGAGAAGACCAGGAGCAGAGGGAGAAAAACAAGAAAGCCTCTCGCCTCTTCCCACGCACCACTCACCACGCACCACTCAACTATCAATTACCATTACCATTCCCCTAAATTATGAAATTCTCCACAACGAGCAGCCAATTACTCGAACTCCAAACAGGTACAACTCTGGAGGATTACGTCACCGCGATCGCCTGGTCGATTGACGGAAAAATTGTTGCTAGCGATGCGGCGGGAGGGGTGACGCTGTGGGACGGGGAAACACTGGTTCCTCTACAGACAAATAATGGTACGTCAGTGGATTGTCTAGCCTTCTCTCACGACGGGCAATTTCTCGCTACGGGAGGACAGGATGGACGAGTCAGAATTTGGCGTTGGTGCGATCGCCAATTAATTGCCAGTTTGGAAAATGCTCCGGCTTGGGTAGATAAGTTGGCTTGGAATCCCAAAAATAACCAACTAGCCTTTAGTTTGGGGCGTTACGTCCAAGTGTGGGATGCAAATACAGAGGAAATAGTTGTTACTCTAAATTTTGAGAATTCTTCTGTATTAGGAATAGATTGGCATCCAGACGGACAGTATTTGGCGATCGCGGGTTATCAAGGAGCAAAGGTTTGGGATGCAACAGATTGGGATGACGATCCGTATATTATCGATATACCATCGGCAAGTCTAGCGATCGCTTGGTCAACTGATGGCAAGTACATCGCCTCTGGAAACATGGATCGGACGATTACAGTTTTAGAATGGGGCAATCCTCATCCTTGGGTGATGCGGGGCTTTCCGGGGAAGATTCGTCACCTCGCTTGGTCAAATATTAAGACACAGCAAGACGCACCTTTACTCGCTTCTGCCAGCGTTGAAGGAATTATCGTATGGGAAAAATTAGCGGATGAAAACTTAGGCTGGGATAGTAAGATATTGCAGCGACATACAGATACTGTGCAGGCGATCGCCTTTCAACCTGGTAGTCTGCTTCTCGCTTCGGCGGCGGCTGATGGCTGGCTGTGTTTGTGGCAAAAAGCCAAACGTGTCGCCCAAATAATTGAAGATACAACGGATGGATTATCTTGCTTAGCTTGGCATCCCCAAGGGCAAAAATTAGCAGCAGGGAGTCAAAGGGGAGAATTGTTGCTGTGGTCGAAAGCTTCGCGAGGAACTGGATTCGGTCGCGGTAAATAGTCGATCGCATTCCGAATTTCGGAAACTTTTTGCTGGTAGGTAGCTTCGTCCAAAACTGGCGTAGCAGCCTCAAGATCGATCGCTTCATTTAAATCGATCCACGATCTGCAACCGCCATATTCAGCACGATAGGAAATTTGACGCGATCGTGGTAGTCTATAAGCCCGCAAAAGTAAGACATACAAGGGTTGACGAGGTTTCCATTTAAGGCGATCGCGAACGAATTTTTCGTTCCAAACATGAAACGGTAGCAAAGCATTCACAATTGTTTCATCTAGCACTGGCACAATATCAGTAATCTTTGCCCAACTGCCAATCCGAATTGTCTCAGGATGCCAACCAGATGCTACCGGAGTCACTTGCGCAGCATACTCAGGCTTGAGGAATTCAGGCTGTTGGTGTTCGTAAGTGGGATAAAGCAGAACCTCGTCGCGATCGACTTGAAACCGTCCTCCACTTTCACGGATACCACCTTTACGCAACAGCAAGATTGTCTCGCCCTGTTCGATCGCGTTAACAGCAACCGCCCATTCCTTGAGTGCGTGAGTCGTGGTTAGCAGCATAGATCGATCTCTATAATTTTTCATCTCTAATAATTACCACTTCTCTTGTATGGCTGCCATCGATCCAAACAATAATTTGACTATGGTAAGTGATGGTAAGTTCCTGAAAAGTTGGTCTAATTAAGTATTCTCATAAATTGCGATCGCGCTTACCGATCGGTCTTTTTTTTATTTGTTAAACGCTTAGCAGCTATCCCGAATCTCAATCCCAGTAAACAGTTCGCTAGGGCGATCGGCGATCTGTCACCTAGCCAACTAAAAACACTATATAACTTTAAAGTTGTGTTTAAAGCGACTGGATAGTAAATCAGTCACAGCAAGGTTTTTAAAGAATTTATTTACTCAGAAATTTAACTAAGTTAGTTGATTTGAAATCATAATTATCGTCGCCAGCGCTCAAATTTTTTTGTTAGTATCGCCAAGACAGTCACAAAGTTATTGACAGTAACGCAACAGCAAGTGAGGAAATAAAAATGAGCGGAAATACGAATAAGAAAAGCTTGAATACAAAACTTTTTAGCCTGCTGGGAGTTGCTGGTGCTAGCGCTTTACTCGGTTTACCAGCATTTGCTCTACCTAATTCCTCTGATGGAAATACCAGACAGTTTTTAGCTCAGTCTACCTCTAGTCCTAGTAGTGGAAGCGGTTCTTCTACTGGTACAGAAATGTCTCCAGGCAGCACTACTCCAGGTAGCAGCACCACTCCAGGCAGCACCACTCCAGGTACTACCACTACCCCAGGTACTAGTACTTATCCTGACAGCACCACTCCAGACAGCAGCACCACTCCAGGCAGCACCACTCCAGGCAGTAGCACCACTCCAGGTACTACCACTTATCCTGGCACTGGCACTGATTCCAATGGCACTACGACTCCTTCTAACCCTAGTAGTGGCACGATGACTCCAGGTAGCAGCACCACTCCAAGTAGTGGTAGCATGACTAACCCCAGTAGTGGTTCTAGCGATACGGAAATGTCTCCTAGCAGCAAGCCCAGTGGCTCCAAAAAAACTCCATCCCAAAGCGGCTCTCAGACAACCCCTCGGTAAAATATAGGTGGTTAGCGGTTACAAAATGAGTATTTAATTCAGAATTCCGAATTTTGAATTCTCCCTAACCTCTAGTCCCGTTTGCCAAAATTCTCTGGGCACGGCGTGCTTCTGCATCCGTGCCTTCTACAATGACTAAATACTCTTGTGGAAATGAGCGATCGCTTTCCGCATTTGTGCTTACTGTCAGTCTGTCAACGCAGTTTAAAGTCGAGATCGCACCACCACAAGCCAAACCAATCCCCGTACCGAATAGAGTCGCGGCTAGAGTTGTTCCTACCGTGCCAGCAGCTAACGCTGGGGCGACTCCTGGTAAGAGTAAAATGCCAATACTTGCTAAACAACCACCAATCGCGCCGACTGTGCTACCAACAATCATGGCACAAGGCGATTTTTCTATTTGTTCTGTTTCTACCACGCCAGCTTGAGTTCTTTGAATTGCCGCTCTTAAGTCTGCCAATAATTCTGCATCTTTACTGGCTACAGAAATATGACTAATTGGAAAACCAGCACAATATAGCTTGGCAAATGCTTGTTCCGCTTCCTGACGAGTTGTAAATGTACCAACGGTACATCTATGTTTTGCTAAAACCATCTGCTCCTCCTCTAAATCCGCTTTGTTCGATAGGTATTAATTTTTGTTTAGCCACCATCACTCGGTCATGCAGGCAACATTAGCAGTTGCATCTACTTAGAGTTAGGCTTATTTTTCGTTTTTATATCTTTCTAAAAACAACTTAGATCGAACAAAGTAGTATATAGAGGAATTGAAATATATTGATAAGCTTTCTAGCTAAATTCTTTGAGATTTCAATCTCGAAATTAAGAAACATTAAGCTATCCGAACTGTGCTAGGAATTAAGCAAAAATATCCAATTCCTAAAATCGTTTCATGCTTCAAAATTAAGGGTAAAAATATTTCTTATGTAAAATATCTGCGATCGCACCCAAAATACAGAAATCGCAGATCTTGCATCAAGTTCTAGCGATTAGAAATCGCTGCTATACAAACCCTCGTCTGCCTGCGCGAACTGACGGAAAATTAAGGATTTTCAGCCCGTATTTCATAAAACGCTTGCCCACCTTATTATGCAAAGCGCCAATGAGAGTTCAAAAGTCAAAAGTCAGAAGTATTTTACGCACCGTTCACCAACTACCAGTGACCAATGACTAATGACTAATGACAAATAACCAATAAAAAACTCCATTCATCGCTGACAGCTTTGCCCTGGATAAATAGGAGTTAGTGGATGTTGTTAAAGTCTGTAGTTAAAAAGTTTTTACTTGATGTAAAGCAGATAGAGTTAGCTCGTACTACGCTTCTTCTTCCTTGCTTTCGCTACAACCAGGAGAAGCCTCGTAGAGTGCATCTAATTGGGCGCGGGCATCCTCAACATCAATAGACCGCATCACTAATAGTGGTTCTCCGATAGGATTGCCAGCTGCATCCAGTAATTCAGGGTGAGGTACGGATCGATTAGAGATATAGGGAATTCCTCTATTTTGCATGGGCGATCGCGGCGTAGCAAACGTGCGATCGCGCTCGAAACTGAACATAATTAAGTTGCGGATTAGATTGCTTACAGCTATCAACGCTAGGATAGTAAAAGCAAGGATGTAAAGTAAGTGTAACATCGAGTTTTTTCTCCGAGCCAGCCAGTCTATACAGTTTTTGACGAACTTTTATCACTTTGCTAAAGGCATCGATCGTTACCTCTAGCATCACAGAATTTGCTTCGATATACAATCGTCTAATCAGGGTATTTCAGTCAAGCGGATACGATAAGAGCGAGACTATCTAAATAAAATTCTCTAAAATTCAACATCTGGCTGTGTTGCCTGCTCCGAACGGAAGCGAATTGCCACTTTCCAACATTCTGTCACTAATTGATGCCAAGGTACTAGTGTTGCCATGTCAATTCCCACTTGTCCCCCGGTTGCCTGAAACATGATTTGCGCCGTACTTACCTCCTGCTGGGCTTGCTTGACCCGTGCCAACAATTCAGATTGCTGTTGCGGCTCTAAAAACGAAATTTTCTCATTTTCCAAAAATGTTCGCGATCGCCCGAACCAATACTTAAAATCTTCAAGTAGCGGCTGGAGTAAAGTTTTTAACAACTCAGGTTCCGGCAAATTTTGATTAAGCATGAATGAAAAACAGATTACTAACCTACCACTAATATTAACTTAGTTCAAGATTCTTTACATTCTGTCATTGGAAGTAACTGGGAGCAGGGAGCAGAGAGCAGGGAGCAGAGAAAATAGGATGAGAAAAACTTTTTACCTCTCATCCCAATCTTCCCGACTTCCCACTCCCGACTCCCAACTCCCTACAATAGAAGGCAAACAGTATTGGTTCACAGTCTCATAAACAAAAATGTCTAGTCCAGAATCCCATTGTCAACCGGAACAGCAGGAACAAGCACCGCAGGAAAAAATTTATCTTCCTCGCACTAGCGAATCAGAGACATTGCAAAAAATTCGTCACACTACCTCTCATGTGATGGCGATGGCGGTGCAAAAGTTATTTCCTAAAGCACAGGTGACTATCGGACCTTGGATTGAGAATGGATTTTACTACGATTTCGACAACCCCGAACCGTTTACAGAAAAAGATCTCAAAGCCATCCAGAAAGAGATGGTGAAGATTATCAATCGCAAATTGCCTGTAATCAGGGAAGAAGTCAGCCGTGAGGAAGCCGAACGGCGGATTCAGGAAATCAAAGAGCCGTATAAATTAGAAATCCTGGCAGATATTCAGCAGGAACCAATTACGATCTACCATTTGGGGGATGAATGGTGGGACTTGTGTGCTGGTCCCCACCTCACCAACACGGGAGAATTGCAGCCCAAAGCAATTGAGTTAGAAAGCGTTGCTGGGGCATATTGGCGCGGCGACGAAACCAAGGCGCAGCTACAACGAATTTATGGCACGGCTTGGGAATCAGAACAGCAATTAGCTGAGTACAAGCGCCGCAAGGAAGAAGCCCTCAGACGCGATCATCGCCGCTTAGGGAAAGAACTAGGACTATTTATCTTTAGTGATGAAGTGGGACCAGGTTTACCCCTGTGGACTCCTAAAGGTACGCTGTTACGCAGTCTTTTAGAAGATTTTCTCAAACAGGAACAGCTCAAACGCGGATATCTTCCTGTCGTATCGCCCCACATTGCCAGAGTCGATTTATTCAAAACTTCCGGTCACTGGCAGAAATATAAAGAAGATATGTTTCCATTGATGGCAGAGGATGAGGAAGCAGCAGCCCACGAATTAGGGTTCGTTCTCAAGCCGATGAACTGCCCGTTTCACATCCAAATTTACAAGAGCGAATTACGTTCTTACCGCGAATTACCGATGCGGTTGGCGGAGTTTGGTACGGTTTATCGTTACGAACAATCGGGTGAATTGGGTGGTTTGACGCGGGTGCGTGGTTTTACGGTAGATGATTCTCACCTATTCGTGACTCCAGAACAACTCGACAGCGAATTTCTTAACGTGGTGGATTTGATTCTGTCGGTATTTAACAAATTGCAACTGAAGAATTTCAAAGCGCGGCTGAGTTTCCGCGATCCGGCTTCAGATAAGTATATCGGTTCTGACGAGGCGTGGTCAAAAGCTGAAGGAGCAATTCGCCGCGCTGTCGAAAAGCTGGAAATGAACCACTTTGAAGGAATTGGGGAAGCAGCATTCTACGGTCCCAAACTCGATTTTATTTTCCAGGATGCTTTGGAACGAGAATGGCAGCTGGGTACGGTGCAGGTTGATTACAACTTACCCGAACGCTTCGATTTAGAATACGTTGCTGAGGATGGCACGCGCCAGCGCCCAGTGATGATTCACCGTGCCCCCTTTGGTTCGTTAGAACGGTTAATTGGGATTTTAATTGAAGAGTATGCGGGAGACTTTCCCTTGTGGTTAGCGCCCATACAAGCTCGATTAATGCCCGTCAGCGATGCCCAACTAATGTTTGCCAAAGAAATAGCAGACAGGATGCGATCGCTCAACTTCCGCGTAGAAGTCGATACCAGTGGCGATCGCTTGCCGAAAATGATCCGCAATGCTGAAAAGGCAAAAATCCCCGTCATGGCGGTTATAGGGGCGAAAGAGGTAGAGTCCGATAGTCTGAGTCTCCGCGTTCGTACTGCCGGTAAACCATCGGCAGATTTAGGCACGATTTCTGTAACTGAGGTATTGGAAAGGATGAAACAAGCGATCGCCAACTACACTAATTTCTAATCCTGAGTATTACGCCCCCATTAAAAAGCGGTAACGACACACCGTCAGCCTCGATCCCCCAACCCCCTTAAAAAGGGGGCTTTAAATTCCCCCCTTTTCAAGGGGGGCTAGGGGGGATCGAGATCTGCAACTTCAAGCGCGTAACTCCTTACTCGTCAATTTGCCAAGAATCTTTCGTTAATTCTTCATCGAGAATGTGCTTGGGACGCACCACGACCACAATTTTTCCTAGTAACTTGACATCTGGTTGAGTTTCAAACCAGGCAAAGTCAACTTCTCCAGATGCATCACAGATAAAATAACTATTCACATCCCATTCTCTAGCATGACGGTCGACAATGACTAGAACTAGTTCTGATGCTGCACCCGATTGATTAGGGAGGCGATCGCTTTGACACAAAATTGCGATCGGATCTTCAGCACTGCGGACTGTTTGCCAACCTGGTAAGGCAACCCAAGCCTGTTCCCCAGCAAACTTGACAATCTGAAACGGCTCTACTGCTTCTACTATGGGTACAGCTTGAACTTCAGCCGCTTTTAACGGCATTTCCCCAACAACTGGAATCAATCGCGGTAAATGATCTTCGGAATCTGGACGATAAAAAGGTATGGTCGGAGCTGGACGCTTGGGAACGACGGTAAAATCGACAAGCAACTGTTCGATCTTTTGTCTTGCCGTATCCGACTCGGCAAACCTTAGCCCCTTGGCAATTAATCGCGATCGCTCTTGTAAATCTGATTTTTGCCGTGCCAGTCGCCAACACTGATAAGCGATGGCATCTCCTGGATGGTTAGCAAATCCTTCGGGTAAGTTGCGCAGGCGAGAAAATTCTTTCATGTCCCGCGCTACTTCCTTAGCCATATCTGCATCTAAGTTGTGAGCTAAGATAAATTCTGCTGCTGCTACCCTTTCTGCATTATTGAGCAACCGCAGTTCGTACAAAATATCGCTGCCTTTTTGAGTAAAGTGCGATCGTACCGCCTCAGAAGCATTTGTTTTCTCTAAAGAAGCATAAACCTGCGCGCCTACAATCACCTGATTTTGTTGTACTGGTTCAAATCCTGTTGCTTCAAAGATCTGCTGCGGTGTTTGTCCGGCTTTTTGCAACTGAGCGATCGCATTGCCCCATTCCACCCAACTACCTCGTTTTTGCCGCAGGGATGTCAGCGTGGCTTCAATGTCGAGTTGGTTGGAGGGCGATTCAGTCATGGTGAGGAGCGAGGAGCGAGGAGTGAGGAAACAAAACGTTTATTATCCGTTGTTTGATTATATATGTAAGAGTTTTATTAGATTGACCTGTTTAAAATTTCTTGTAGTGTCAATGTTTGCTCAGTTAGAACCAGCCTTATCTTAATTTAGAGGATAGCAACTAGCTTTTACTCCTCCTTGCCCTCCTTGTCTCCCTTGTCCCCCTTATCTCCACCCTCCCCTTATCCCCTCACTCTTCACTCCTCAACCCTCATATGGAAGTTCAACAGATATTCGATCGCATCGCTCCAGTCTACGATCGCTTAAATGACTTGCTTAGTTTAGGTCAGCACCGAATTTGGAAGCAAATGGCAGTCAAGTGGAGCCAAGCGCAGCCTGGGGATACCTGTGTGGATCTATGTTGTGGTAGTGGCGATTTAGCGTTTCGTCTCGCCCGTCAAGTCGGAGCCAACGGACGGGTGTACGGGGTAGATTTTTCATCGCAACTACTGGCGATCGCTCAGCAACGCAGCCAAAGCCAATATCCCCAACCCCCCATTGCTTGGATAGCAGCAGACGTACTGAATTTACCTTTTGCCGATAATTATTTTGATGCTGCAACAATGGGCTATGGGTTACGCAATGTCGTGGACATTCCCTGTTGCTTAAAAGAACTGCATCGAGTCCTCAAACCTGGTGCTAAAGCGGCAATTTTAGACTTTCATCGCCCTGAAAATTCTCAATTTAGAGTTTTTCAACAATGGTACTTAGATAATCTCGTCGTTCCCGCTGCCCGCTACTTCGATCTTACGGAAGAATACGCTTATATTAGCCCCAGTTTAGATCGATTTCCTTCAGGTAAAGAACAAGTTCAAATCTCGCAAGAAGTAGGGTTTGCCGCAGCCACTCATTACCCAATTGCCAACGGTATGATGGGGATGTTGGTCTTAACTAAGGGAGTCGGGAGTCGGGAGTCGGGAGTCGGGAATCTAGGAGAAGGAAGCAGAGGAGCAGAAGGACGGAGAGACAGAGAAGAATAACTACTCACACACCACGCACCACTCACCACGCACCACTCTCTAACCCCTAACTCCCATCCCCTGCTTGTATGGATTGGTCTAATTTTTGGCTTTATGTTAGTCCGCCGATCGCGGGAGCAATTATTGGCTATTTCACCAACGATTTAGCCATTAAAATGCTATTTCGTCCCTACCGAGCGCGTTATTTTGCTGGAAGACAATTACCTTTTACCCCTGGTTTAATTCCTCGCAACCAAGAACGCTTGGCAAAGCGCGTTTCGGACACGATCATGGGTTCTCTGCTGACACCAGAGGAATTGCAGAAGTTGACGCGGCGATTGCTGCAACCGGAGCGAGTGCGGGGAGGGATAGAATGGTTGTTGAGACTGGCGATCGAACAAGTCCGTACTGATAAGGAGCAAAGAGCGACAAAAATTCTGGCGGGAATTTTGCGCGATTTGGTTGGGGAATCTTTACCGCGTTTGTTTAAGGTGCTGTCGCGACGAGAAGACTTTTTAGGCGCTCAGCTCAATCAAATCTTCGACCAAGTATTGCTTGAGTTTCAACTGAGTGACGAACAAGCAGGACGGCTGGCTGATTGGCTGCTACAAGTCGTTCTTCCACCAGATGCAATTCGGCAGTTAGTCATCGATCTTTTAACCGATCGCACTATTCACATTATTGATGAAAGTTTTCGCGAAAAAACGAGCGGTACGTATTGGGTAGTAGCGAACTTATTTGGTTTGCGTAACACTTTGACGCGCCTGCGAACGTTTTGTTTGGACGAAAAAGAAGTGACGAACGCGCGGATTAAGGAGTTAATTCAAGAGCTTCAAGTACGCGATCGCCTCAAAGTTTGGCTGAAAAGTTTATCGTTACAAAATTTACCTGTTTCTACAGTACGACAATTACGTAATACAATTCGGGAAACAATTATCAGCTATTCTCAAACTCACGGACCCGAATTTATTCAAGGATTTAGCGATTCAATTGATTGGGAAAATACGGCGAGCGTGCTGCTCAACCGTTTGCGAAATTCTCCTGCTTTCAGCTCTTCTCTAACGGCGATCGGTCAGGAATTATCTTTGATTTTAGAACGTTATTTAGAGCAAGATTTAGAAAATTTGGTTGCACAGGCAATTCCAATTTTGTCGATCGACCAGGTAATTACCGATCGCGTTAAATCTACCTCTCCCGCCGATTTGGAAGCCGCGATCGAAGGAATTGTCAAAAATGAGTTACAGGCAATTGTGAACTTAGGTGGTGTTCTTGGTTTTGTCGTGGGGTTATTTCAAGCCGGATTGTTGTTTTTCCAACAAATTCAGTAGGGTGGGCAATGCCCACCACACGTTGCTAAACATCCATTTCGCTAATCTCGCGCACGACGTAATCGAATGGTTCATCGACAAACGCAGTGTTGTTAATTCCAGCCGTCACTAACTTTTCTTTAACTAAATTCTTCATCAGCTGGATGCTGCGAGCAGTCGGTCCTAATGGGATTCCTAGAGAGTTAAATGTATCTCGCAAACCAGCTAACAATCGTTCGTCCAGAACGCTGGCATCTCCAGCCACGATCGCATAGCTACAATACCGCAAGAAGTAGTTCATATCTCGTACGTACATATTGTAGCGGCGAGTTGTGTAAGCATTGCCCCCTGGACTAACTAACTCTGGATATTCTTGGAATAATAGACTGACTGCTGTTTTGACAATCTCAGATGCATTGGAACCAATAATAGCTGCTACCTGTACCCGTTTCTCACCATCAGCGAGAAACTCTTTCAGAGTGTCAACAACCTCGCGACCTAGAGAGCTACCGGTTAGATCGCAATTCTTGGCTATGCTTGTTAATTTATCTTGCATTAGATTTCTCTCCGAAACGTTTGTATTAAAACAACTGTTCTGTTGGAAACCTGGAGCTAAAAAATTTATGTATCGTTCTACAAATTGGTTCTTAGCATTGAGTTTACCATAACGATCTGCTCTAACTGTTTTGCTTTGAATGTAATGAGATTGTTGGTATTAATTTGTAATACAGTTATACAGTTACACGGTTACTATAAATTAATGCCATCTGCTCAAAGCAAGTTTGCGGAGATAGGCTTGAGATAGCACGATCGCTGGAGTTTGTTGAGGATGAGATCTCAAGTAGAAAATGGCACTTCCATTCTGGAGCGGACAAAAGATTGGTTAGCTGCGGCTGGCGATACCTTTAGCCATGCAATCGAGCGGATGACTACCACAACTCAAGATGCTGCTGGTGGTTTAGCAGATAGGGCGATCGCGCCGATTGCCTCCACGCAGTTGACACTGTTTCAGAGTTGGTTAGCAGCGCATCCAACTGTAGCGCGATCGCTGCAAATTCTGAATTGGGCAATAAATCACCCTATTATAAGTGCAATTATACTGTTATTTCTCATCGCGATCGCTTGGAGTTTAATTAAATCTATCGGACGCTTATTTGAAAATTTCTGGTTATCAATTTTACAAATACCATTGAAGTTAGGCTATTATTTAATTCAAACTAGCTGGCGATCGCTGCATAAATTCTCTGCTCGATTTATCCTAAAACCTCCTCGAGAACAAATACATCAAATGCACGTTCTCCCAGCATCAGACGTACAAATAAACTACAACGAACAATGTCAGCGGCTATTAGAAATTTCTACTAAGTTAGCTATTCTCAATCAAGAGCAGAATGAGTTGATCTTAGAAGCTGTATCAATTCTTAGCTCAACTCAAATAGCTACAGAAAATATTCCTAGCGAGCTTCAGCAGAAAGTATTTTTAAATATAGATAAAAGTATATTGCAAAGTTAGCAATGTGGGCAATACTCACCCTAATTTTGACTTTTGACTTTTCACTTTTGCCTTGTAACTTAATATCTTTCCAATAACAATTTCACTTCCTCTTTCAACGTCCAATCTTTCATGGCTTCCCACTCAGCCAGACGGACAGCAACGTATGCTTGAGCGAGTTCTTTACCTAAAGCATCCAGAAGAACTTTATCGGTTTGGAGATGCGCGATCGCCTCACCTAAATTTGTCGGTAGAGCATCAATTTCTCTCGCTGCTCGTTCCGATTGGGACATAGATCCCGGGTCAACTGCGATCGCTTCTCCTGGTTCGAGTTGACGACGCACGCCGTCCAATCCGGCGATAATGACTGCGCCTAGGGCAATGTAGGGATTGGCAGAAGCATCAACAGTTTTGATTTCCATCTGCGTCGGACTAGGACTGGCAGGATCGCTAGGAACGCGAATAGCGGCTTCCCGGTTGTCGTATCCCCAAGCGCGAAAAGCCCCGCTCCAAGAGTGGGGGCGGATGCGACGATAGGAATTGATACTGGGGGTAGTCAGTGCCATTAAGGCAGGTAAATGCTCCAAAATGCCAGCAATAAAAGCACGGGCGACTTTTGAGACTCTAGGTGCGTTTGCCGTGTCGGAAATGATATTTTTGCCACCTTGCCAGAGACTTAGGTGCAAGTGACAACCACTCCCCGCTTGTTCGGCAAAGATTTTCGGCAGAAACGAGGCTTTGAGTTTGTGGTGAAACGCTACCGCACGTACGGTTTCCCGAAAAGCAATTTGGTAATCTGCAGCTGACAAAGCTTGGGTGTAACGCACCGAAATTTCATGCTGCCCGCCACCAGATTCGGGGTGATACTGTTCTACAGGGATATTTTGGGCGATGAGGGCTTCAGCAATTTCGTTAATGACGGCTAAATTAGCATCCATCGCGAAAGTAGAAGCAAAGACCGTGCGATCGCCTGGTTCGACTCCCAATCCATTCTCGGCTGGATGGAGCAGGTAAAATTCATTTTCAAACGCTGCCATCACTTCTAGTCCTGCTTGTTGCGCTGCCGCGATCGCTCGTTTCAAAAAGTCTCGCGGACAGTAAGCCCAAGGACTACCATCTTGCATCATATCGCCAATTGCGCGAGCGTGACCCGTAGAATACGGCAGTACGCTCAAGGTATTCCAATCCGGTATTAAGCGAATTTCACCTACAGGACTCAACCCCGTTTCCGCCACTACCGCGTCATGCATCACGGGAATTGCTTGCTGTGCCGCACTAATGCCGACACCATAATCCACTAGCTGAGATAATGCACCGATATGTGTTGCTTTGCCACGAATGATATTGGCATTGTCGCACCAGAGAACGCGAATAAACTGCACCCTACTTGCTTGTAAGGTTTTATAAATCGTGTCTTGCATCATGGCGCTTCCTGCATTGCCGTGGAAATTCATTTTTGATGTTCCATATACTGTTGCTTTAAATACCGTTGCTCTAACTCCATTAGTGCTTGCTTGCAGGTAATTCCCCAGCGATAGCCTCCTAAACCACCGGTAGGAACTACCCAATGACAGAGAACGATGAGGGCAATTAAGTTAGTCGCACCAGAACGGGCAACGCACGGATGGCAGTTGGCTGTTCGATGCTGCGAGCAATATCGCTGTATGTTACGGTTGTACCAATGGGAATGGTTTGTAGCGCCTGCCAAACTTGCAGTTGAAATGCAGTAGCTTTGACATCATAAGGCAATTCTGGGAAGGGTGAACTACCACTGAGATAATTTGTTAGAGGTTGTATCCACTCACGCAGTCGCGCATCGGCTGGTTGTAGTAGATGGCGTTAAATCTCAACCAAGCGAGACTTCTGGAATATCTACTAGATTGGGCAACCAATTTTGACTGCTAGCTGTTGGATCGTCCCGATCGCGATCGCGCTGGCAACGAGTGATAAATTGACAATATTCACAGTTTTTATTGCCCTCTGGTATTTGCGGAAATGGTTCGCCGAGTTCGTAGCATTTCAACCAATAAGTGAATTTATGTAATAACTGCTGTAATTCTTTAGTTGTTTTGTCGTGTTTGGCTTGACTGTATGTAAATTTAATTTGCTGTAACGATCTTGCCTGCGATGCTTCTAGAGAGGATGGGACGTACCAATAAGTCATCGAAATCTGTTCTGGCAAGTAATCGCTGGTTTCGGCTAAAATATATAAATACAGCCTTGTCTGCCAATTCTTTTCTAGCTGAGCTTTTTTTGGTAATTTGGGGTTTGTCTTCCAGTCAAAAATTTGAGCTTGGCGATCGCTTGCAACTAATAAGTCATAAATCACGGATAATAAGTAATCTTGCACTTGCAGCGTGCGGTAATGTTCGCTTTCGCGGAAGAACTGACTATTTGCCTCTACGTTTAAAATTTCTGGTGCAGCAGTGGCAAAGGCATTCATCCAGTGTTGCAATTGTCTGTCTTCCTGCACTAAAGGTTCGATTGGCAAGCCCAACTCTCGTTGCTGCATCAGCAAGTGCAACCGACTTCCCCAAGCTTGTCTTTCTTGTTGTTCTGATGTTGTAGGGGAGCCGAATAGATCTAAATAGGTATGTTGAAACTGACGCGGGCAACGTTCTAGTAAGTTGAGTTGTCCCTGAGATAAACGCATCATAGTGCGATCGCTTTTGATTTGAGTCAAATTATTCCTCGTGTTCTCGATAATCTTCTGACGATTCAGGGTTAAGTTCCCAGCGTTCGCGATCGCGCTGCTGCAAATTTTTCCAGGTTTGTACAGGCTGTCCGTCCGTTGAGGCAATCCCCATTGAATGTAGCAGATTCTCAGTCACGCTCTGATCGGGGGTAGGATTATCTCCACCCACGGCTTCTTCACCTACAACTTCCGCTTGATACCAATCATCATCCAGATCGCCGCCCGTCACATCTTCACCATAGATTGTTGGATTTTTCAACCGCTTGAGAATAGTGCCGATTTCAGCGTCGCGATCGCTGAGTTCTTCAAAAATTAAGTCAGTAGTTTCTGTGCCAATGAGATCTGCTAATAGCAACTCTTCATTTTCAACTGATGGCTTTGATGAAGGGTTGACTGCATCTGAAGGATTTGTACCTGCCATAATACCCGCTCCTTGCAGCCTGGACAAGAGATTGTGTCTGTCTCTTGATACATATAATTCTAGCCCTACTATGAAAGCATTTGACTACTTTTTAACTACTTTCTAAAAAGAGCAACTTTCTCTTATTCCCCCTTGATGAAAGGAGAGATAGGGGGATCTTTTCGCAAGCGGCGTAGTTCTGCGATCCTCCAACTGAATTAAAAAGGAGGCACTAGATCGGTCGCGCATATCGTTCGCTCAAGTCCTATCCCTAGATGCTCGTCATCTAGTGCGAGTCTGACTAAGATAGACCCGTGAAGTTACTATAAGTTATGAATTGACGCATGGTCATTGAATCGGCGATCGCAGAAGCGGCAATTGAAACAAACATCAAGCAATTTCTGTTAGTCCTGGCAGTATCTCTGGGCGTGGCAACGCTACCGCAAATCTTTAGCTGGTTTCGTCAGATCCCCTACACCCTACTACTAGTCATTGTTGGTTTGGGATTGGCATTTGTGGATGTTCGCCTTGTCGAACTTTCGCCTGGATTAATTTTGTCAATTTTTCTGCCACCACTGCTATTTGAAGCTGCTTGGAATTTGAAATGGTCGGATTTGAAGCAAAATCTCGTCCCAATTTGTCTTTATGCTGTGGTAGGCGTAGTCATATCAATTGTGGGAGTAGCATTCAGTTTAAATCAATTTACGGCACTACCACTAACAACAGCTTTACTGATTGGTGCTAGTCTCTCTGCCACTGACCCGGTTTCTGTCACTGCTGTATTTCGCGAGTTAGGCGTAAGCAGCCGTCTGACGACTTTAATGGAAGGCGAAAGCTTATTTAATGACGGGATGGCAGTAGTTGCCTTTGAATTTTTAGTGGCACTGTCTTTCGGAAATACCCAGCTGGGAGTTCAGCCAATTTTAGTCCAGTTCTTCGTAGTGGTAGGCGTTGGTGTGGCTGTAGGAGGTTTAATTGGTTTTGGCATTTCCTACCTGACACAAAGATTCGATCTACCCTTGGTCGAGCAATCCTTAACTTTGGTTGCCGCTTACGGCACTTACATAGTTACTGAGGATCTCGGCGGTTCCGGGGTAATTGGAGTGGTGACTTGCGGCTTAATTCTAGGTAACTTTGGCTCTCGCATTGGCATGAATCCCCGCACGCGAATTATTGTCAGCGAGTTTTGGGAATTCCTCGCTTTTTTTGTCAACTCAATCGTGTTTCTGCTAATTGGCGACCAGGTTCACTTTACAACCCTGGGAGAGAATTTAGGCATAATTGCCGTGACAGTAGGAGCAATTGTCGTTATGCGAGCGATCGCTATCTATACTCTCAGCCAGTTGAGTAATTATCTCGCTAAATCCGCCATTCCCTTACCAGATCGAACTGTACTTTGGTGGGGTGGGTTGCGCGGTTCCGTGTCAATTGCTTTAGCATTAAGCGTCTCTGCTGCTTTACCAGAGCGAGACAAAATTGTGGCTACAGTGTTTGGGGTGGTTTTATTTACCTTACTATTTCAAGGATTGACGATTAAATCTTTACTGCAAAGGTTGAAATTATTAGGCGATCGCCCTCGACAAGAGCAATATATGGAATTTGTAGCGCGACGGGTTGCCCTCGATCGCGTGCTAAAACAGTTACAAGCAGACCAGCGCCCAGGCATCGATCCAGAGTTCTATCGCTACCAAGAAGCACTCGTCAAAGGCTCAATTGAGGATTTGCAGAAAGAAATAGAGCAACTGCAAAACGAGTATCCCGATCTGAAAAACTTTAGCGCCCAACAATTACGCTCTGAACTGCTGGCAACAGAGGCGAATACATATGCGGAATTTGTTAAAGCCGGACGATTGAATAAAGAACTGGCTCCGTTTTTACCCGAAGTGTTGCAACTTGGGGATGGGCCAGTGGATTGAGTAAAATTCGCGCAGCGATCTTCGCTATCCTCCAAATGCTAAAGGAAATGCAAGTTTCAAAGCAGATGTAGCAAGCAAGGCGATCGGGCAAACAGGTAGAAGAAATTTCCAGCCGAGGTTGAGTAGCCGCTCTAGCCGAACTCTTGACACTGTCCCCTTTTTAAGGCAGTTGGGAGAGAGTGAATCTTCTCTCTAAAAGTATTGCTGAAGGGCGATCGCTAATGGAGCGCGATCGCGCCTACCAAACAATCCTCTGCTGCATCAGCTCGTAGTGCTAACAATACCCAAACGATCGCTCCGTCTTGTTTGCGGATCTGAGTTTGGCACTGGCAGACTTTTCCCACCTCCTGTTTCGCTGCCAAGATCTGTTGTTGAACAGTCGGATCGATTAAAAAGTCAGTCATGGATTTTTGGGCGATCGCATCTGCGGCGCAAGTGTACCCGAGTATTTGCCGAAAGTGCTGATTAGCCTCCAGAAGCAAACCATCGGAAAGGCGTATAGAGAAAATCCCCACGGGCGCATACTCGAACAGATGGCGAAACCTCGCTTCGCTGCTCATCAGTGCTGCTTCTACCTGCTTGCGAGCAGTGATATCGCGAACGATGGTAAGGTTGTAGTCTTGACCGTTGAATTCCTGAGGATTAACATTTACTTCTACGATCGCCTCCCGACCATCTCTAGTTCGGTGAGTCGATTCAAAGGTGAAGGGGTCTTTTTGCCTGATTTTCTGCCAGTCTGACTTCCAGTTTGCTGCTGGGAAATTGGGATCGATATCATAAACAGCCATAGACAGCAGTTGTTCGCGGGAGTAGCCTAAATGACGACAAGCTGCTTCATTTACGTAAACAAAGCGAGCGTCAGCATTAACAAAAAAGACAGCATCCCCAAGCTTATCGAGATAAAACTGACTCAACTGCAATGCTGTTTCTGCCTTTTGGCGATCGCAGATCTCTTGTTGCAGGCGAGCATTTTGCTCTGTCAACTGCTGTTGTAACCTCCGCAGTGTCAGGTTATTCTCGACGCGGGCAAAAACTTCTTCTTCGCTAAAGGGTTTTGTGATGTAATCAACTCCCCCGACTGCAAAAGCTTTAACTTTATCAATTACCTCATCCAGGGCGCTGATAAAAATCACCGGAATATCGCGGGTTGCTGGTGAAGCTTTCAGGTGTTGGCAGACCTCATAGCCATTCATATTTGGCATCATGATGTCGAGCAAAATCAGATCGGGCGGGGCAGCTTGCGCTGTCTTTAAGGCTGTTTTCCCGTCGATCACTTTACGGACTTCATATCCTAGCTGAGCCAGCATAGCGGATAAAAGTCGCAAGTTATCCGGTTTATCATCAACCACTAAAATATTCGCTTTAGGCTCCTGAGCGCGATCGTTATTCATGCTGAATCTGGTTGCGTTAAATCGATAATCTTGTCAATGCGAAAGTTATTCACCAAATCGGCTAGGGCAGTTGCCATAGGAGAATAATCCTGCGGAATTTGTTCTATAAGATCGAAAATGAGCTTCTCATCAGTACGCAGTGCTGCTTGGTGTAGCTGTGCCACCCACTCAGGAGGCATAACTCTCAAGCTTTCAGCTTTTAGCGTATAACGCTCGGTTTCCTCTAGCTGACTGGCGATCGCTACCTGCTGAGTGCTTTCTTCATAGACATAACGCACGCCTAAATATTGCATCATTTTTTCCCAGATAACTTCTTCCCGTAAGGGCTTGCGGACAAAATCATTGCACCCAGCAGATAAAACTACAGCGCGTTCCTCGTCAAAGGCACTAGCCGTTAGAGCAATGATAATAGTCGCATGACCCTTGAGATGGGCTTTAATTTGTCTAGTAGCTTCATAGCCATCCATCACTGGCATTCGCATATCCATCCAGATCAATTGCGGTTGCCAGCTTTCCCAAATCGCCACCCCTTCTTGACCATTTTCCGCTTCGCGCACCTCGAAGCCTACTGATTCCAGCATCTTGACTAGAAGCTGGCGGTTTTCCCATTTATCTTCAACCACCAAAATGCGATACTTCGGTTGGTCAGGTGCAAGTCCAATGACTCGCCGATAGTGCTGTCGAGGTTGCGCTTCCACCACTGCTGCGGGGCTAACTGGGATCTCAAAACTAAAAATTGTTCCGTGGCCCAAGGTAGAGCTAACTGCGATCTCTCCTCCCATTAAGCGCACAAACTGTTGGCTAATAGTTAAACCTAGACCAGTTCCTTCATGAGATTTTCGACCTGCTTCCGATTGGACAAAGGGTTTAAACAATCTCCCCAACTCAGATGGTGTAATGCCAGGACCAGTATCTTCAACTTCAAAATGTAGGGTATAGGTAGTAGCTGAGCTAGTAGTAGGTGGTAACTGGGATGCCTCCTGCTTGTCCTGCTTCGTTCTCACGCGCAAGATTGCACCGCCAGCTTGAGTGAATTTAATTGCGTTACCCAAGAGATTAATCAAGACTTGACGCAATTTACTCTCGTCTGCTCGTACGCATTGGGGGACTTCAGGGCTGCGTTCAAAGATCAGCTGTAAGCCCTTGGCTTCTGCTTTTAGTCGCAACATCTCTTCAAGTGAATCTAGTAGCTCGTAGAGATCGAAAGTATTTTCATTGAGGATTGTGCGCCCCGCCTCAATTTTAGCCATTGACAGGACATCATTGATTAAGGTCAGTAAATGCTCGCCACTGCGATTAATAGTTTCCAAATTTTCTAGCTGTGCAGAATTGAGCGAGCGATCGCGGCTCATCAGTTGGGTGAAGCCAAGAATGGCGTTGAGCGGAGTACGTAATTCGTGGCTCATATTAGCCAAAAATTCGCTTTTGGCAAGGTTGGCAGCTTCAGCTTCCCGTGCTTTCTGTTCTAATTTATGGCTGTAATTCTCCAACTGCTCGCGCGAGATTTTTAACTGTCGCGTTAGCCAATATACTCCAATTGACAGACAACCTACCGATGCTAGTCCTACAAGTACGATTGTTCCTGCTAGTTGGCGAGCCGGGGCAAATGCTTCTTCCTGCTGCATCTCCACTAACAAAGCCAGGTCTTGCTCGTTCAGCCAGCGATAAACGCCAATTACTGGCAGTTTGGCATAGTTTAGATAAAGCCCAGAGCCACTGACACCACTCATTGCCGCATCAATGCCTTGACTGCTAATTCCTTCTGGAAATTCCTGCGCTTCAGTTTTATCTGCTTTGGAGATAAAAGCGTTTTTTGTTACCAAAGAGCCGACTAAGTATGTCTCGCCACTATCGCCTAAGCCCGTACGTTCTCGGACGATCCGATCGATGCGGTCTAAGTTGAGGTGAGCTAAGATGACACCTTGACGCACTCCCGCTGCATCGCGTAGGGGTATTGCCAAGGTAACTGACGGCTTGCCCGTGACGGGTGAAACGTAGAAAATTGGGTCAAAGGTATCTTTTGACTCAACTCGTTCAAAATAAGTAACATTAGCTAAAATTTCGTAGTCACCTTCACGCTGCTTGTTAGTCGAGAGAACGATTTGATTGCTGCGATCGAGAATGAAAATTTCTCTTAAAGCTGGCTTGGTTTGGGTGACGCTAATGAGATAATTGGAGAGAATTTTGTCAGCGGCAAGATAATTCGGATCGGCGGTTTTGCCACTTAGTAATATCTTGATATTCCTCTGTAGTTCTGGATGCTGAGTGACGAGGAGAAAATCTCGCTGCTGGTCTTCAAACCAACGCCCAATTTCTTCTTCTTTCAGGGTAGCAGCAACACTAAGGCGATCGAAAGCAGCTTGCTTGAGAGCCTCTCTAGCTCTAAAGAAAGCAACGCTTCCTACCACGCCAACAGCCACCAGCGACAGAACTAAGAAGGAACTGGCGACTTTAGCAGTCAGGTGTTGATTCCAAGACCTCATAAATGTGGTGCGTGGTGTGTGGTGCGGTGCGTGGTGCGTGATAACTGATAACTGTGTAGAGATGTTACATGTAACGTCTCTACACTGATAACTGATGAATTCACTGCCACCGATTGAAAATTTGGTTCATCCGCGCGATCGCTTCATCTGCTGCTTGCTCTGGAGATATGCCATCTACAACTATACGATTGAGAGCTTTGCCCCAAAGATTCTCCGCCAAAACCAAGCTGTAAGCAGGGTTTTGAACGTGATAAAATGGGCGCGTTTGACCCTGAATTAGTTCCTTCATTGCAGTCGAAATATGTGGGTCGGTTGGATCTGTCCAGAAAGGGTCTTGCCAAACCTGCTTATTAACTGGCAAAAAACGTCCTCCCGCAGCTTTGAAATATGCTCCAATTACCTCTGGTCGGATGAGATAAGCGAGAAAGTCTTTGGCTAATTTCTGGTGCTTGGACTGGGCAAATACAACAGCCTGCCTAAGTGTAACCAACAGACGCATTGGCTTACCACTAGGTTTATCAGGAAACTCTATCGTACCAAGTTTATAGCGGTAAACATTCGGATCTGGACGCACAGCAGCAGCGATTGAGAGCGTCAGATTGGGCGTAGTTAGGACAATGCGGTTGAGCAAGCTGCGATTATTATCTGGGTTCAGCCAGTTGGTTGCCTCTGGTGGCACGTAGCCTTGGCGGTAAAATTTTGCATACCATTCTAAGCATTTAACAATGCCTTGGCGGACTTTGGGCTCTTCAACGCGCAGTTGACCTTGAGAATCTAGAATTTGTACGTCATAGGCTTCTAAAATCTGCTCGAAAAAGAAGTAGGTTTCTACAGCTCCCATCGAGTAAGGAAAGCCTAAACCATAAATCTGCCGCTTTTGCTTTGCCCGCAGATCGCGCTGTGCTTGCGACCAAAATTCCCAAAAGCCATTCCAATCCTTAGGAATATCCCGATCGCGCCGACCCATTTGCTCTAGCAAGTCCCGCCAGTAGAAGATGTGAATAGTTGCCTGATAAATTGGAACCGCATAGTAGCTGCGCTTTCGCTCCGTATTGTTATAGTAATTAACAGCTTTTAGTGCCAGATCGGGATAAAGCGGCTTAACTGGTGCGATCGCCTCTGAGACATCTGCCAATTTGCCTTCCCATGCCAGACGCGGATTCAGCTCCTCCCCAGCACGGTGACTCATTAAGATATCAGGTGGCTTGCCTACCTTAATTGCCCTTTCCGCCTTCTGTAGTAGCTCATCGGTGGGATAGAAAGACAGTCTGACTTTGTTGCCACTTTGTTGTTCCCAGCGCTTCGCAGCTTGTTGCAGTGCTTCGTCCTCTTCCAGGGTAAAGCCTTTATCCCACCAAATATTTAACTCAGTACTACTCTCAGTAGGGGAATTATTGGTTGGGGACACGCTTATTTTAGAGTTTTGAGTGCAAGCAACAGCCGTGAGACTGAGAAATAATATTAGGAAGGTAAAAGGACGGCTCAACCCAAACCGATCGCGACGTTTAAGCCGTAAGTCGTAAGTCGTAAGTCGTAAGTTTGAAACCTCTCGCCTCTCGCCTCTCGCCTCTTGCCTTACTAACTGATATCTGATAACTGATAATTGTTTATTCACTGCCATTGAGCGAAAATTTGCTTAATTTGGGCGATCGCTTCATCTGCTGCTTGTTCGGGAGCAATTTTGTCGACGACGACTTTATTCAGAGCCTTACTCCAAATACTCTCCTTAACAACTAGGCTGTAGGCAGGGTTTTTGGCAGTATAAAATAGGCGCGTTTGTTCCTGAATCACTGGTTTGGCAGCAGTCGAAATGTGAGGATCGCTCTTGTCTGTCCAAAATGGATCTTTCCAGACTTGTGTATTGACTGGTAAAAAACGTCCTCCCGCAGCTTTGAGATAATTTCCTGTTACCTCTGGTTGGATTAAATAAGCGAGAAAGTCCTTGGCTAATTTCTGGTTCTTAGAGTCGGCGAGGACAACCGCTTGCCTAACTAAAGCTAAATAACGCATCGGCTTGCCACTGGGTTTATTAGGATACCCGATCGTGCCAAGTTTATAGCGGTAAAGGTCTGGATTTTGGCGCACAGCAGCAGGAATCGAGAGGGAGTTGTTGGGAGTCATAACTATAAAGCGATTGAGCAAGCTGCGATTATTGTCTGGGTTCAGCCAGTTGGTTGCCTCTGGTGGCACGTAGCCCTGCTTGTAAAATTTGGTGTACCAGTCTATACACTGAATAATTCCTTGACGGACTTTGGGATCGTCAACGCGCAATTGACCTTGAGAATCTAGAATTTGTACGTCATAGGCTTCTAAAATCTGCTCGAATACCTCATAGGTATCTCCAGCTCCCACCGACAGAGGAAAGCCGATGCCGTAGATTTTTTGACGATGCTGGGTTTGCAGAGTAGCCTGCATTTGTTTCCAAAACTCCCAGAAGCCATCCCAATCCTGGGGAATATCTTTTTCACTCCGTCCTGCTAGCTTGAGTAAATCCCGCCAGTAAAAAATATGAGGTATACCCTGGTGAATCGGAATCGCGTAATAGCTGCGTTGTTGCTTGAGATTGTTGTAAAAATAAACGCTAGCTAATATAGTATCGGGATAAAGATGCTTAACTGGCGCGATCGCATCGGAAACATCTGCCAGTTTGCCTTCCCAAGCCAGACGCGGATTCAGCACCCGATCGGCATTGTCATTCATCAAAACATCAGGCGGACTCCCAGCCTGAATTGCCCTTTGAGCTTTTTGCGATAGCTCGTCGTTATTATAGAAAGACAGCTTGACTTTGTTGCCAGTTTGCTGTTCCCAGCGGCTCACAAGTTGTTGCAGCGCTTCATCTTCTTCCAAGGTATAGCCTTTATCCCACCAAACCTTCAGGACTTTACTGTCACTTAGGGACTCGTTGACTGAGGATAGTTTTGTTTCAGAGGTGTTAGTGCAGGCGATGGCGATCGCCGCGATCGCGATCCCCATGCATGGCGATCGCAGTAACTCCCCAACTCGATGTGGGTTGTGTTTTACTGCTAGGTCAGCATTGCGGGTGGGTCGCGACTGATGCCTAAAGGTTTTAGCAATTTGACTGAGTTTTGTTGTGAATTCCATTTTGTTAAAGATCCCATAAATTTAAAGCATGAATTTGATAGAGCGATAGTTCGTGCGCTGCGATCGCCATGCATTTATCGAAGAAGGAGTCAGGAGTCAGGAGTCAGGAGTCAGAATGAC
>ERZ1066119.483-NODE-483-length-27856-cov-19.235747_pt1 | contig 27856 bp, 31 predicted proteins | sample MGYA00382766_ERZ1066119 | MGnify/ENA primary metagenome ERZ1066119 (study PRJEB33369, sample SAMEA5778349) | biofilm metagenome | biome: Industrial cooling water; feature: Water cooling tower basin; material: Biofilm | place: United Arab Emirates | collected...
GGGTACGTCGTCACCAACGCCCATGTCGTCGACGGCGCCTCGAGCGCGACGGTGACGCTGGCCGACGGGCGCGCCTTCGAGGCGAGCCTGGTGGGCAGCGACGCCTCCCACGACCTGGCCGTCCTGCGCATCACGGGCGAGAACCTGCCCGCGCCCCTGGCGCTCGCGCCCGAGGGCCCGCCCGAGGTGGGCGCCAGGGTCCTCGCCATCGGCAATCCCTTCGGGCTCGACTGGACGCTCACCACCGGCATCGTCAGCGCGCTCGACCGGTCCATCCCGGGCGCGCAGGGGCGGGCGCTCAGGGGCCTCATCCAGACGGACGCGGCCATCAACCCGGGCAACTCGGGCGGCCCCCTGCTGGACGCGGCCGGCCGGGTCGTGGGGGTCAACACGGCCATCTACTCGCCCTCGGGGGGCTCGGCGGGCATCGGCTTCGCGGTGCCGGCGGCCACGGTCGCCCGCGTGGTCCCCGAGCTGATCCGCACGGGGCGCTACGTGCCGCCCACGCTGGGGCTGAGCTTCGACCCGCGGCTCAACGCGGCCGTCAACCGGCAGGGTCTCGTGGGGGCCATGGTGCTGGAGGTGGCGCCCCGGTCCGAGGCGGCGCGGGCGGGCCTGGAGGGGGCGCGGATGCTGCGCGACGGGCGCATCGTGCCGGGGGACGTGGTGGTGGCGGTGGAGGGGGAGGCGGTGGCCACGCTCGACGACCTGCTCGCCGCGCTCGACGCCCGCGCGGTGGGCGAGACGGTGACGGTGACGCTGGAGAGGGACGGCCGGCGCGGCGAGGTGGAGCTGCCGCTGCTGCCGGGGGGCTAGGCGGCGCCGTCAGGCCGCGCGCGCCCCTTCGGCCAGCGCGCGCACGAAGGCCAGGACCTCGGCGGGCGAGCGCCCCGAGGCGATCTCGGACACGATGGCCGAGCCCACCACGCAGCCGTCGGCCGTGGCGGCGATGGCCCGGGCGGCCTCGGGCGTGCGGATGCCGAAGCCGACGACGAGGGGCAGGGAGGTCTGCGCCTTGATGCGCGCGACCTCGGGGGCGACGTCGCCCGCCACGGCGGCGGCGGCGCCGGTGATGCCCGTGACGGAGACGTAGTAGATGAAGCCCGAGGTGTTCTCGAGCACCTTGGGGAGCCGGGCGGCGTCGGTGGTGGGGGTGGCGAGGCGGATGAAGTCGAGCCCGGCGGCGCGGGCGGGCAGGCACAGCTCGGCGTCCTCCTCGGGGGGCAGGTCCACGACGATGAGGCCGTCCACGCCGGCGGCGACGGCCGCGTCGAGGAAGGCGGGGACGCCCATGGCGTGGATGGGGTTGTAGTAGCCCATGAGCACCAGGGGCGTGGCGGGGTGGCGCGCGCGGAACGCGGCCGCCAGGGCGAGGGTCCTGGCGAGCGTCTGGCCCGAGGCGAGCGCGCGCTGGCCGGCGAGCTGGATCGTGGGGCCGTCGGCCATGGGGTCGGTGAAGGGGATGCCGAGCTCGACCACGTCCACGCCGGCGTCGGGGAGGCCGAGCGCGATCTCTCGGGAGGTGGCCTCGTCGGGGTCGCCGGCCATGACGTAGGCCACGAAGGCCTTGCGGTTCTGGGCGCGCAGGCGCGCGAAGGTGTCGGCGATGCGTGTCATGAGGGCCCCCCGTCGCGGGGGGTGATGCGACGGGGGAGGGGGATTGGCAAGCTCAGCTGGGGTGGGCCTCCGCCTCGGCGGCCTCCTCCGCGGCCGGGGCCGGGTCGGTGTCGAGCATCCAGCGCGTGCCCCACCTGTCCGTGACCATGCCGAAGGCGGGGCTCCAGAAGGTCGCGGACACGGGCATGTGGACGGTGCCGCCCTCGGCGAGCGCGGCGAGGAGGCGGCGGGTCTCCTCCGGGCTGGGGGAGGTGACGGCGACGGCCGCGCCCCTGTCGGCGGGGTCGGCGGAGTCCGACGCGTAGAGCCAGCCCGCCCCCACACGGACGGCGCCGTGCATGACGTGGCGGGGCTCGCCGTGGGCCGCGCCCCCTGGCGCCTCGCCCATGCGCAGGATCCGGGGGGCCTCGGCGCCGAAGAGGGCGGCGTAGGCCGCGAGCGCCTCGGCGGCGTCGCCGTGGAAGAAGAGGTAGGGGATGGGCTGCATGGGCGGCTCCTGCCTGGGACGGCCCGACCCTAGCACCGTTCGCCCTTCGTTCCAAAGCCTGCCGATTTCGGGCGCGCGCCCCTGTAACCGGCGGGGCACGTCCCCATATGAGGGCGCATGAACTACGTGCTCGCCCTTCTCCTGCCGCCGCTGTCCATCCTGTTCGCCGGGCGGCCCTTCCTCGCGGTCGTCGTGTTCCTGTTCTGGCTGCCGGCGATCGTCTTCTCGGGCGGCCTCGGGCACCCGATCTTCATCCTCCTGGCCTGGATCGTCATCTGGCAGGGCCAGGAGGAGCGGCGCGCGCGGCGCTACGGGCGCTGAGCGCGGAGCAGGAACACGGCCGGGTGGCCGGGCCAGGGCTCGGCGCGGCCCAGCTCGGTGAAGCCGAGGCGCGCGTGGAACGCCTCGGAGCCGGGGTTGGGCGGGTCGGTGGCCACCTCGCAGGCCAGCGGGCGGCCGCCCGAGGCGGCGGCGAAGCGCGCGTAGAGGGCGGCGGCGAGGCCGCGCCCGCGCGCCTCGGGGGCGACGATCACGCGGTCCACGTAGGCCATGCGGGGCAGGCGCTCTCGCAGCCACAGGAAGTTGCGGCCCCAGTAGGCGCTCCCTTCCGTCATGCCGACGAGGAAGCCGAGGAGGCGGCCGTCCTCGACGGCGGCCTCCGCGAAGCTGGCGACGCCGAGGAGGCGGTCGAGGGCGTCCGCGTCCAGCGGCGAGGTCCAGGCCTCCACGCCCGCGTTGAGGGCGAGGGCCTGGGGGCGCAGGGGGGCGTCGAGGGGGCGGAGGTCCATGGGGGCGCCGTCGCGCGGCGGGGGGGCGGCGTCAAGGCTTGAAGGGCGGGGGGCGGCCGGCTAAGGCCGCGCCCGACCAGGGAGAGACGGCGATGGCGCAGAGCATGGGCATCGTGGGCCTGCCCAACGTGGGCAAGTCCACGCTCTTCAACGCCTTGACGCGCACGGCCGCGGCGCAGGCCGCCAACTTCCCCTTCTGCACCATCGAGCCCAACGTGGGCGAGGTCGCCGTGCCCGACCCGCGCCTCGGGCGCCTCGCGGAGCTGGCGAAGTCCAGGCAGGTCATCCCCGCGCGCATGACCTTCGTGGACATCGCGGGGCTGGTGCGGGGGGCGAGCAAGGGCGAGGGCCTGGGCAACCAGTTCCTGGCCACGATCCGCGAGGTGGACGCGGTGGCGCACGTGCTGCGCTGCTTCGAGGGCGGCGACGTGACCCACGTCGAGGGGCGCGTGGACCCCGTCGCGGACGCGGCCACCGTGGACACGGAGCTGATGCTGGCGGACCTGGAGTCGGTGGAGCGGCGGCTCGGGAACCTCCAGCGCAAGGTCAAGGGCGGGGACAAGGAGGCGCTGGACCAGGAGCGGCTGCTGAGGGCCGCGCAGGAGGCGCTCGCGCAGGGGCGGCCGGCGCGCACCGTCCCGGTGGCCGAGGAGGATCGGCGCCAGTGGCGGCTCCTTCAGCTCCTCACGGCCAAGCCCGTGCTCTATGTGTGCAACGTCAGCGAGGACGAGGCGGCCACGGGCAACCGGCACTCGGAGGCCGTCGCTGCGATGGCCGCGGCCGAGGGCAACGCCCACGTGGTCATCTCGGCGCGCATCGAGGAGGAGATCGCGCAGCTTCCCGAGGGGGAGCAGGCCGAGTTCCTGGAGACGCTGGGGCTGCGGGAGGCGGGGCTCGACCGGCTCATCCGGGCGGCCTATGCCCTCCTGGGCTTCCAGACCTACTTCACGGCCGGGCCCAAGGAGGCGCGGGCCTGGACCATTCCCGTCGGCGCTCTCGCGCCCCAGGCGGCGGGCGTCATCCATGGCGACTTCGAGAAGGGCTTCATCCGCGCCGAGACGGTGGCCTACGACGACTACGTGGCCCACGGCGGAGAGGCGCGCGCCAGGGAGGCCGGGAAGCTGCGCGTGGAGGGCAGGAGCTACGTGGTGCGGGACGGGGACGTGCTGCACTTCCTGTTCAGCGGCTGAGCGCGCCGTGATGCCGCGCGTCACCGTGGTGGTCGCTACCTACGACAGGCCCGCGCTGCTGGTCCGCGCCCTGGCCTCGGTGCGCGCGCAGCGCCTGAGCGACTGGGAGGCCCTGGTGATCGGCGACCGCTGCGGGCCCGCCACGGGCGAGGCCCTGGCGGCCATGGGCGAGCCGCGCGTCCGCTACGCCAACCTGCCCGCCCGCTGCGGCGAGCAGTCCATCCCCAACAGCGTGGGCGTCGCGCTGGCGCGGGGGGACGCCGTCGCCTTCCTCAACCACGACGACTGATGGCTGCCCGACCACCTCGATGTGGCGCTGGGCCATCTCGGCGAGGGGTTCGACCTGTGCACGACGGGGACGCACCGGACGCGGCGCGGGCGCGGGGGCGCGGTCGCCTTCAACGGGCGCACGCCCGTGGGGCGCCGGCTCGGGGACGCCTTCGCCGCCGCGCCCAACCTCTTCGAGCCCGTCAGCGCCTGGGTGGCGGGCCGGGACGCCCTTCGGCGCGTGGGCCCCTTCGGGCCGGCCATGGCCGTGCGCCGCGTGCCGGTCGTGGACTGGCTCCTGCGGGCCTGGCGGGCGGGCCTGCGCCACGTGGACGAGCCGCGCGTCACGGTCCTCAAGGACAACGTGCGCGCGGCCGTCCTCGGCCGGACGCGCTACGAGGAGGTCTCGCCCTTCTTCGACACGGTCGAGGACATCGCGCGGGGGCGCGACCCCGACGCCATCCGCGCCGAGGTGGGCAGGCGGCACGCCCTCTACGTCGCCGAGGGCCGCGAGCCCGCGGCCTTCGCGCGCCTCTCCCCCCACGCGGGGCTGGCGGCGGCCCTGGCCGGGCGGCTCGGGCCGGAGGCCGCGGCGCGGTTCCTCTCGACGGGCGAGGACCCCTACGGCGCCGCCCTGGACGAGGCGGGCCTGCCCGCCGGCTGGCCCCTCGGCGAGGCCATCGCGGCGCGCACGGGCGAGGCCATGCCCCGGCCCCCGGCGCTCGCCGACATGGTCGCGGCGGCGCGGGCGCAGCTGGGCGAGGCCGCATGATCGCGGCGTGGCTGGACGAGCGCCGGCAGAGCGAGACGGGCGTCGCGCGGCCTATCCCGCTCGCGACGTCCGGCGAATGGGCGCTGCGGGACGGCGCGCTGAGCCACCGGGGCGGCGGCTTCTTCGCCGTGGTGGGTGCGCGGGTGCGGGCGCCGCTGTCGCGCCTGGACGGCGCGGCCCTGCCGTTCATCGACCAGCCCGAGGTGGGCCTCCTGGGGCTCGTGACGGCGCCCGGCCCGGACGGGGCGCTGTGGCTGCTGCAGGCCAAGTCCGAGCCCGGCGCCGTGGGCTGGGTCCAGGCCGGGCCCGCCGTGCAGGCCACCCGCAGCAACTACCTGCGCCGCCACGGCGGCTCGCCCACGCGCTTCCTCGACCTCTTCGAGGCCCGCGGCGGGATCGTCGGCACCGACCACAGCGAGCAGGGCAGCCGCTTCGTCGCCAAGTGGAACCGCAACGCGATCGTCGCGGCGCCCGAGCCCTTCGATCCAGGCCATCCCAACTGGCGCTGGTTCGACGCGGCCGCGCTGCGGGCCGCGCTGGCCGAGGACTTCGTGGTCAACACGGACGCGCGGTCGGTGGTGGCGAGCGGCGACTGGGGGCTGCTGCGCGGCGACGGGCCTCTCTTCTCCGGGCCGAGCTGGGCGGAGGGGCCCCCCGCCGCGCTGCGCGACGCGCTCCGCGAGGCGGCGTCCGAGCGCTGTGGCCAGGCCGAGGTGGCGGCGCTGCGCGCCCGCCTCGGGGGCCGCGCGCCGGCGGGAATCGAGAGGGTGCCGCTCGACGCGCTCCCCGGATGGGCCTGGGAGGGCGCCCGCTTCCTGCCCCCCGACGGCCGCGGCGGCGTCGAGATGGTGGCCGTGGAGGCGCCCGGCCGCGAGGTGGCCCGCTGGGACCAGCCCCTCCTGCTGCCGCGGGCGCAGGATCGCGCCGTGCTGGCGCTGGCCCCGCGCGGCGGACGGCTGCACGTCGCGCTGCGCGTGGCGGCCGAGCCCGGCTTCCGCGGCCGGCGGGAGTTCGGCCCCACCTGGCAGTCGGACGGCGACGCCCCCGAGGGCTTGGCCGAGGCCTTCGCGGACGGTCCCGCCCCGGTCCTTTCGGTGGCGCAGTCCGACGAGGGCGGCCGCTTCCTGCGCTGCCTCACGCGCTACGACGTGGTGGTCCTCGACGAGCCCGGCGCGCAGGGCTTGGGCGACGGGGTGGCCTGGGCGAGCCTGCCCGCCTTGCGCCGCCTCTGCGCGACCGGCGGGACCACCACCAACGAGCTGCGCAGCGCCGTGTCGGTGCTGCTGTCGCTCGCCTGAGGCGGGAACAGCGGGCCGCCCGTCGGGCGTTGGGGGCCGGCGAGGGAGGGGATCACATGGCGAGCGGGCTCTTCGCGCTGTTGGACGACGTGGCGGCCATCGCCAAAGTGGCGGCGGCGAGCCTCGACGACGTGGCCGCGCAGACGGTCAAGGCGGGCTCCAAGGCCGCCGGCATCGTCATCGACGACACGGCCGTCACGCCCCGCTACGTGGTGGGCTTCGCCGCCGAGCGGGAGCTCAGCATCATCTGGCGCATCGCGCTGGGGAGCCTCAGGAACAAGCTCCTGATCCTCCTGCCGGCCGCGCTGCTCTTGTCGTGGCTGGCGCCATGGCTCATCACGCCGCTCCTGGTGGTGGGGGGGCTCTACCTGTGCTTCGAGGGAGCCGAGAAGCTCATCCACCTCATGGTGCCCCACGAGCACGCGGCGGACGTGAACGAATCCGCGGCCGAGCAGGCGGCGGCGCAGGGGGACGCGGCGGCCCAGGCCAAGTCGCTGGAGGACGGGAAGGTCGCGGGGGCCATCCGCACCGACATGATCCTGTCGGCCGAGATCATGGCCATCTCGCTCGCCACCATCGAGGCCGAGAGCTTCTGGCTGCGCGCCTTCATCCTGGGCGTCGTGGGGATCGTGGTGACGGCCGGGGTGTATGGGCTCGTGGCCTTGATCGTGAAGGCGGACGACATGGGCGCGGCCCTGGCGCGGCGGGCCTTCACGCCGGTGGGCCGCGCGATCGGACGGGGCATGGTGGTGGGGATGCCCGCCGTGCTGTCGGTCCTGAGCGTCCTGGGCACGGTGGCCATGCTGTGGGTAGGCGGGCAGATCGTCCTGCATGGGCTGACGGTCTGGGGGCTCGCGGGGCCCGAGAAGGCGATCGAGGTCGCGGCGGAGGCCGTCGCGGGGGCGCTCGGCGCGCTGGAAGGGGCGGCGGCGTGGCTGGTGAGGGCGATGGGCGGCGCCGTGGTGGGCTTCGCGCTGGGCGCCGCCATCGTGGCGGCGCTGGGGGCCTGGCGCCGCGCCCGGGGGCCTAGCCGGCCTCACGCCTGACGAGGGGGCGGCCAGAGGCGGTCCAGGCCTCCATGCCCCCTTCGAGGTCGGCGACGTCCGAGTAGCCCATGGCCACGAGGGCGGCCCCGGCGATGGCGCTCATGCGGCCGGTGCGGCAGTAGACGACGACGCGCGCGCCCAGGTCGGCGGGCAGGAGCGAGGGGTCCTCGGCGATGGCGTCGAAGGGGATGAAGGCGTCCGTGCCCTCGATCTCGCCGTCGTAGGGGACGTGGACGTTGATGAGGACGGGGTCCGAGGCGGCCAGCTCGGCCTCCAGCGCCTCGGGCGACAGGAGCGGCGCCGCGCCCGACGCGGCGTCCTGGGCCAGCGCCGCGCGGCCCGGCACCAGCAGCGAGGCCAGGCCTGCCAGCCCCAGGACGGCCAGCGTCGCGCGCCGGGTGGCGGGCTCGGCCAAGGCGGAGACGACGAGCGACATGGTGCGGATCCTCCGGACAGACGGCGCGGGTCGCGCCGGCCGGGACCACAGCACGGCGCGGGCCGCCTTGCGCGTGACAAGGCCGTGAGGGTCAGGGCACCGGCGGAGGGCCGCCGGCGAGGAGCCCGTCGAGATGGGCGCGGGCGGCGAGGAGGTCGGCCACGAAGCGCCCCGTCTCCTCCTCCTGCTCGGCGCGGTCGGAGAGGCGCAGCAGGAAGCTCGGGTGGACAGTGAGGAACACGGGGAGGCCGTCGCGGCCTTCCTCGATGGCGCCGCGCCGCCTGAGCACGTCCTTGCGCGAGCCCGTCAGGCTCTCGGCGGCGGTGGCGCCGAGGGCGACGAGGAGCCGGGGCCTGACGAGGGCGATCTCGCGCTCGGACCACCAGCGGCAGGCGGCGATCTCGCTCGTGCCGGGGCTCTGGTGGAGGCGCCGGCGACCCTTGAGGGTGAACTTGAAGTGCTTGACGGCGTTGGTCAGGAACACTGCGGAGCGGTCTATGCCGGCGCGGCGCAGGGACTCGTCGAGGAGCTGGCCGGCGGGGCCCACGAAAGGGCGGCCCTTGAGGTCCTCGGTGTCGCCGGGCTGCTCGCCCACCATCATCAGGGGGGCCGTGGGGGGGCCCTCGCCGGGGACGACCTGGGTGGCGTGCTCGTGGAGCGGGCAGCGCCGGCAGGCCTCCTCGTGAGCCGCGAGGTCGCCCAGCGTCGCGGCCTCGCCCTCGGGCGGGGCGGGGGGCGGGGCGGCGCGGGCGGCGATGCGGTGGGCGAAGAGGGGGGCGTCGGTCGGCAGGGCCTCGGCCATGGCGCGCATGCGGCCCTCGGCGGCCTGGAGCATCCCGGGGATGGCCGCCGCTTCCGGCAGGTTGCGCCAGTACTTCTTCGGCATCTCCGAGAGCATGGCGCCGACCTTGACGCGGGCGGGGTTGAAGATGTTCTTGAAGTAGGTCGTCCACATCTCCTCGGCCGCGTCGGGGGGCAGCGCGGGCTTGGCCTCCCCGTCCGCGAGGGTCATCACGCCGTCCTCGAAGCGCGCCGAGAGGTCGGGCGTCAGGATCATCCAGTCCATGTCGGCGAAGCGGCGGGCGAAGAAGGGGGCGGAGGGCTCCAGGGTGTAGTGGGAGGGCTCGAACCAGGCGGCGAAGCGGCGGCGGGGGGCCCCGGGCTCGCCCGCCTCGCGGAAGCGGACGAAGGCGTGGGTCTTGTGGATGTCGCGCCTGACGCCCTTCTCCAGGGCGCGCAGCTTGGCCACGGACGGGTCGGCGCGGTCCTCGGCCATGAGCGCGGGCTCCAGGCGCAGGCGCCACAGGAGGGCGTAGAGGCGGGCGAAGCGCTCGGGGTCGGAGTGCCAGGCGACGAGGCCGGCGAGGTCCACGAAGGAGGCGGGCACCTTGATGGCGGCGCCGGCGCGGGCCGGGGGCGGGGCGCTGCCTTCGTCGAAGAGGGTGGCGGCGCCGCCGCCGCGGCTCCAGGTGACGGCCTCGGGGGCGAGGCGGGCCCGGAGGCAGGCGCGCGCGGCCTCGCGCCAGGCGCGGTCGGTGCCGACCTTGGGGAGCTGGACGTGGGGCATCCTAGAGCAGGACGAGCTGCTCGGGCTCGGGCGCGAACCTTTCGCGCAGGCTCGCCGCGTCGAGGAGGCCGCCGGGGGACCAGTCGGGGAGGACGATGAAGGGGCGGGCCTTCCTCATCGTCGCGCCCATGCGCGCGAGGTCGTCGTGACGCACGCGGCGGTGGGGGCGGGCGGTCAGCACGCGGTCCACGGTCTTCTTGCCGAAGCCCGGCACGCGCAGGAGCATCTCGCGGTCGGCGGTCTGCACGTCCACGGGGAAGCGGTGGCGGTTCTCCAAGGCCCAGGCGAGCTTGGGGTCTATGGCGAGGTCGAGGTTGCCGTCGGGGCGGTGCGCGGTGATCTCGCCCTCCTCGAAGCCGTAGAAGCGCATGAGCCAGTCGGCCTGGTAGAGCCGGTGCTCGCGCAGGAGCGGCGGCTTCACGAGGGGCAGGGAGGCCTTGGAGTCGGGGATGGGCGAGAAGGCGGAGTAGTAGACCCTCTTGAGGTCGTAGGCGCCGTAGAGGTGGGCGGAGCGGCCGAGGATGGTGGCGTCGGTGGCCTCGTCGGCGCCCACGATCATCTGCGTGGACTGGCCGGCGGGGGCGAAGCGGCGCCTGGCGTCGTCGGCGTCCTCCTTGGTGGCCCTGAACTGGCCCATGGCGCGGGCGATGGCGCGGTCGTCCTTCTCGGGGGCCAGGCGGGCCAGCGAGGCGGCCGTGGGCAGCTCCACGTTGACCGACAGGCGGTCGGCATGAAGGCCCGCCTCGGCGACGAGCGCGGGGTCGGCGCCGGGGATGGTCTTGAGGTGGACGTAGCCGTGGAACCGTTCTCGGACCCGCAGCGTGCGGACGATCTCGACCATGTCGCGCATGGTGTCGTCGGGCGAGCGGATGATGCCGGAGGACAGGAACAGGCCCTCGATGTAGTTGCGGCGGTAGAACTCGATGGTGAGCCCGACCACCTCCTCCGGCGCGAAGCGGGCGCGCTGCACGTTGGAGGACGCGCGGTTGACGCAATACGCACAGTCGAAGACGCAGAAGTTGGTCATCAGGATCTTCAGGAGGCTGATGCAGCGGCCGTCCGGCGCGTAGGCGTGGCAGATGCCCTGGCCCTCGGTGCTGCCCAGGCCCCCCTTGGTCGCGTCCCTGCGCTTGGTCCCGGACGAGGCGCAGGAGGCGTCGTAGCGGGCCGCGTCCGAGAGGATCGCGAGCTTCTCTTTCAACGTCATGGGCATGACGTTCATCTAATGTTCGAGGGGACCCCGGGCAAGGATTCGGAGGTCACCAGCGCTGATGCACATGGGGGGCGATGCGCGTCCGATACAGGTCTCGGACGGCCTCCATGGCCTGCGGCGGCAGGGGGGCCAGGTCGCCCGCGGCGGCGTTGGCCCGGGCCTGCCGCGCGTCCTTGGCCCCGGGGATGACGACGCTGACGGCCTCGTCCATGAGGCACCAGCGGAGCGCCCACGCGGCCATGTCGGTGCCCAGGGGCAGGAGGCGGCGCACCTCCTCCACGGCGTCGAGCGCCACGTCCAGGGGGACGCCCGCGAAGGTCTCGCCCACGTCGAAGGCCTCGCCGTGGCGGTTGTACGCGCGATGGTCGTCCGGGGCGAAGCGGGTCTCGCGCGTGATCTTCCCCGCGAGGAGGCCCGAGGCGAGCGGCACGCGGGCGACGACGGCCACGCCCTTGGCGAGGGCGCGCGGCAGGAACAGGTCGGCGGGGCGCTGGCGGAAGGCGTTCCAGATGATCTGGACGGAGGCGACGGTGGGGATCTCCAGGGCCTTGAGGCCCTCCTCGACCTTCTCGACGCTGACGCCCCAGTGGCGGACGAGGCCGTCCGCGACCAGGGCGTCCATGGCGGCGATGGCCTCGGGGTCGTAGAGGACGGCGGCGGGCGGGCAATGGAGCTGGACGAGGTCCAGCATGGGCATCCCGAGGAGGTCGCGCGAGCGGTCCACGAAGGCGCGGAGGTTGGCCGCCGTGTAGCCCTCGGCCACGTGGGGGTCGAGGCGGCGGCCGGCCTTGGTGAGCACGACGGGGCGGCCCTCTCCGGGGGCTTCGTGGAGGACGCCGCGCTCCTCCAGGACCTCGCGGATGAGGCGCTCGCTGCGGCCGTCGCCGTAGACGTCGGCGGTGTCGACGAGCGTGACCCCCGCGTCGAGGGCGGCGTGGAGCGCCCCCTTGGCGTCGGATTCGGCGACGTCGCCCCAGGAGCCGCCGATGGCCCAGGCGCCGAAGCCCACGGCGCCGACCCGCCAGCCGGTGCGCCCGAACGTCCGCTGCATCATGGCCCGTCCCCCCGTCTCGCCCCACATCTGGCGCGCGAGGGGGCCCCGGGCAAGGCGCTTGCCTTCGCGGGCCTGGGCCGATAGGCCGGCCGGCGGAGACGTGGCCGAGTGGCCGAAGGCGCGCCCCTGCTAAGGGCGTAGGGGGGAAACTCCCTCGTGGGTTCGAATCCCATCGTCTCCGCCACTGCCCTCGGCGATGGCGCCGGACGCCAGGTGGTTAGGCTCAGGAGCCGCGGCCCCTCTTGCGGGGCGTGGGCATGGCTGAGCCGGGCGGCCGGGGCTTGGGATGGGCGGCTGGCCCTGGCTGACGGGGCGCGGGCGCGGCGGCGGTCCAGGGCCCCCACGAGGCCCTCGGCCACCCCTTGGTGCACCGCTCGCGCCTGGGGGCGTTGGCCCAAATGCCCGGGGACTTGGCCCCCCCGGGGCAAGGGCGACACCCCCATGACGGCGTGGCACGCCCCTCAAGGCCCCCCCGCACGGCGCGCGAGGGCCTGGCGTGGCCTCGGGCGCGCTCGGGCCTGTCTCCTGGCCCTTCGCGCTCGCGGCCCCCGCACGCGGACGCCCTGGTGCCTGCCCTGGGCCTCGCCCACCGCCTGGGCGCGATCGAGGCCTAGGAGCGCACCTCGCCACAGGACGCGCCCCGGCTGGGCCGCCCGTCGAGCCCCGCTCCGTTGCCCGACCCTGCGCCGAATCCCTCTCCGCAGGCGCTCCCATGACGGACCCCCAGGACGTGCCGGAGGGCAGGCCCGAAGGGGTGCCCTCGGGACCACCCCGCCCCAGGCAGCGGCCATGCGAGGACGCGCCTTGGGACCGCCCGCCCGCGACGGGAGCGGCGCTGCGCCCCAGGGCGCCCCTGACCTCTCCCGAGGGGTCCGCCCGAGCGGGTAGTGGGTCACTTTGAAATCTAGCGCCGTGCGGCCCCTCGCGCGAGGGCTGTTGCTTGAAGCGACGGGCGGCCCCATGTTGCGGGCATGACCGACCGCCCCAAGCGCCCGCGTGACGCCAACCAGCTCGCCAAGCTCATCGTGGACTTGGCGACGGGGGACGCGAGCGAGGCGCAGGAGCCGGTCAAGGCAGGGGCGCAGCGACAAGGTGGCCTCAAAGGCGGAAAGGCGCGGGCTGAGTCCTTGAGCCCTGACCGCCGCACGGAGATTTCCCGCGCGGCGGCCGAAGCCCGTTGGAAGAAGTCAGCGCCGATCGAATAGAGGGACGACGTTGCCCACGGGCGGCTCCTCGCCCTTGAGCCGAGGCATCGCCTTGGCGTCGGACGCCTCCGCAGACAGCAGGCCAGGGTCGAGGTCGCACAGCTCCTCGACATCATGCGCCTTCAGGTTCACGGCGCCGAGTATCTGCGAGACCGATTGGACCTTCTCGTTGAGAACCAGCTCGACGCTACGCCGCAGGAGCCTGGGGCGCTCCTTCTCGATCTTGCCGTCCAAAGGTTCGCCGTCGCGCCAGCCCCGGCGCGTGTAGTTGATCCAAAGCCGCTGCGCTGCGTCGCTGTCGATCATCCCCAGGTTCTCGCACCGCTTGATCATGACGCCAACCGAAACCTTCCAGCGGTCCTTGGCCGCCACCATCGCGTCAAGCGTCGGCGCCCACAGCTCGCGCGAGAACTGTTCGGCGGGCAGAAGCAGGGCGCCCGCGAAGTAATGCGCCTGCTCCTCGATCAGCTTGTTGTCGGCCTTCGTGTTCAGCCGCTTATCGGGAACGGAGCGGTGCGCCAGCACGTGAAGCAACTCGTGCGCGGCGTCGAACCGTTGCCTGACCGCGCTCGCCTTGTCGCGGCTCAGGACCATAAAGGGCGTCCCTGTTCTCCGCGACACCTGCGAGAACGCATCCTGCTTCTCGGCCCCCATATGGATGCGCGACACCACGATGCCGTGGTTCTCGATCTCCAACAGGAGGTCCGGCATTGGACCCGTGCCGAGCCGCCACTGGTCCCGCACGGACAGCGCGGCGGACTCAAGGAAGGCGCGGTCGATCTCCCGAAAGTCCAGAGGGACATCGATCTCGGGCAGGTTGATGGCGGGGAAGTCCAAGAAGCTGGCGAGGTGGTCGAGGATGTCCTTGACCCAACGGAGCCTGATCTCCGCGCGCGCCCGTGCGAGGCTGCTAGACGTCTCCCGGCACCGCCAGAAGATGGGCGCGTCGTCCAAAGGGGCAGGCGGCCGCAGGAAGTAGGCGCGCGGCATGTTGAGCCGGGACGCGATGGCATCCAGCACATCACCTCGGGGCGTCTGCTTGTTCTTCTCGTATTGGTAGATCGACTGCGGCGTGATCCCCACCACGTCGGCCAGCGCGACGGCCGACAGACCGCGCGCTTGCCGCGCCTCCGTGAGGCGCTCGCCGTAGAAGCCGGGGGTTCCGACGTTCATTCCTCGCTTCCCGTCTTGCGGCCCGGCTTGAGCCGGGGCGTCACGATGTCCGGCCGCGCCTCGGGCTTCGCGTAGGACGCCACGATGTCGACCAAGGGGAGGCTCACGGCCCAACCCGAGAGGTCCTCATACGGGACGTGCAAGCCGATGGCACCTAGGGCTTGGTGGTCCTCGCGGAAGCTTGCTCCGACCGGGCTGCTGAGGAGGACTCCTGTGAACTCGGAGGGCGCGCGGAACGGGCGCTCGCCTTCGATGAGGTCAAGCCCAGGGTTGCGCTCGAAAGTGTTGATGCTGGCGAGTTGGCTGCGGAACCGGGCAGGCCGCGGCATGGTTCCTATCCTGCGGACGTAGCTCTGCACCAGCCGAACGGGTCCATGCGCCACCAACGTGTAGTAGCACCCGTTGTTCGGGATCAGCGTCGCGGAGGCAGGCACCCCGTGCTGCGCCGCCTCGTCGGCCAACAGCCACTCCATGCGGAAGTGCCGATCCTGCCACAGCAGGCTGAGGCGCTGTGAGGCGTTGAGCTGCGGGCTCGCGCTGATCTCGCTGAACCTGTCGAGGTAGAGGGCGCGTGCCCGATCCTGCACGCCCTGCCAGAACCCGACTGGGAAGCAGGTCGTCAGGAGCTTGAGCACATGGGCCTTGTTCTGGTCGTCGTCTTCCACCGCAGGCTCCAAACCTTGACTCTCGCCGCGATGTAAGCAGACTGCACAAATCAGCGCAAGGAATAAAGTTTTGAGCCCCACGGCCTTGCATCTGACAAGTAGTCATGCATAATGGTCAGTATGAACAAGCTCGACACCGCCGCCCGCGCCCGCAACCTCCGCTGCCTCGTGGAAGGCAACAGCATCCGGTCCACCTGCCGCATCACGGGCGTGGCGAAGAACACGGTGGTGAAGCTTCTTGAGGACGCGGGCCGCGCCTGCGCCGCCTACCACGATGAGCACGTCCGGGGCGTGAAGGCCAGGCACGTCCAGGCCGACGAGATTTGGGCCTTCGTCCACGCCAAGGCCCGCAACGTCCCCACGGCCAAGGCCGCCCCCGAGGGCGCGGGCGACATCTGGACGTGGACCGCCATGGACCGCGACTCCAAGCTGATGATCTCCTACACGGTGGGGGACCGCTCGGCCGAGACGGCGCACGAGTTCATCTCCGACCTGGCCGGGCGCCTCGCCGGCCGCGTCCAGCTCACCACGGACGGGCACGGGGCCTACCTCAAGGCGGTCACCGACGCCTTCTCGGGCGATGTCGATTACGCCATGCTGGTGAAGCAGTATGGCGGGCTCACAGGCGAGCGGGGCCACGAGCGCAAGTATAGCCCGGCCGAGTGCGTGGGCGCGATCAAGGAGCCGATCTTCGGCAAGCCCGACATGGCGGCCGTCAGCACGTCCCACGTCGAGCGGCAGAACCTCACCATGCGGATGGGGATGCGGCGGTTCACGCGGCTCACCAACGCCTTCTCCAAGAAGGTCGAGAACCACGCCTATGCCGTGGCCCTCCACTTCATGCACTACAACTACGTCCGCACCCACAAGACGCTCAGGATGCCCCCGGCCATGGCCGCCGGGCTCGCCTCGCGCCCGTGGGAGGTCGAGGACATCGTGGCGCTGGTCGAGGCCCAAGAGGAGGCCCCCAAGAAGCGCGGCCCCTACAAGCCACGCCAGCCCAGGATTTCAAAGTGACCCACTACCCCCGAGCGGGCGATGCTGGCGGAGACCCGGCCCATGCTCCATGAGCCGGCGCCGCGCCTCGACCTGCTCCGGGTGGGCCAGGAGGCGAGGGGGCGCCCTACGGCGCCGATCGCGATCCCGCGGGACCACCTGACGCGCCAGGAGCGCGGGGGGACCGGCTCGTGAGGGAGCCGGAGGCGCCGCGCGGGCCTGGCGGGGGTCGCGGCCCAGGCGGAGGCCATGCGCGGCGTGCTGATGGCGGACACGGCGCCCGACGAGGGGAGGACGGCGAGGCGGGCAGTCGAGGCGGGCGGCTTCGCGGCGCAGGCCCTCGGTCCCGTCCCGGTAGCCTCGCGCCCGGTCCCCGGGGCGCCCGTCATGCCCGAGGGTCGCGCGCGAAGCGCGGACCTCGCTCCGTCCACGCACGCCGCCGCCCCGGCGAGGCCGAGGTCCGGATCAGCCATGCCCCACGTGAAGGCCCCTTCCGGTGAGAGGGCGGCAGCCGGCGCGCCGGGCCGGATGGCGAGGGCGGCACCGCGCGCCCCGGGGAGGAGCCGAGTGGGTCCGATCCCGCGTGCCCTTCCAAGACGCCGGACGTCGCCCCCGAGCCCGGCCCGCCCGCGCGATCCCGCCGGCCGCCGCATGGGCCATGTCGGCCAGGCGCGACGGCAGCGAGGGCCGGTCGGGAGGCGAGGGCCGCCCGTGGCCCTCCCGGCATCCCGTTGGCGGGCGTCTCCGGCAGGCCCAGGACGGCGCGCAGGGAGCCGGCGCGCCTCGGGAGCATGAGGGCGAGGCGGGCCACGGCCGCCGCGTCGGCGGAGCGATCGTGGGCCTCCGCGCCGGGCCGGGCGCGGAGGCCCTGGCCGGACGGCCACGCCGCCGGCCCCGCGCGCCGTGGCCGCTTGCGCGATGCCGCCGCGCCCGCCAGCATCGCGGGGGACGAGGAGGTGCGCGATGGACGATGCGGCGACGTGGGGACGAGGGCTGGGGCCGAGCCGGCGAGCGGTCCTCGGGGGCGCCTTGGCGGCGGGGCTCCTGCCCGGGCTGGCGCGCGCCCATGCCGCCGAGCCCTTCGTGCTCCCGCGGGAGTTCGAGCCGACCCTGGTGCGGCTCGACGCGGGGCTGCCCCCGGGCGAGATCCACGTGCTCCCCAACCTCTTCCGCCTCTACTGGACCCTCTCGGGCGGCGAGGCCATCCGCTTTGCGGTGGGCGTGGGCCGGCCCGGCCTCTACCACGCGGGACGCTTCACCCTGGGCGAGAAGCGCGAGTGGCCGAGCTGGAAGCCGACGGACGCCATGATCGAGCGCGACCCCGGGCGCTACGGCCGCTTCGCCGATGGCATGCCCGGCGGCCCGGACAACCCGCTCGGCGCCCGCGCCCTCTACCTCTTCGACGACGAGGGCCGCGACACCCTGCTGCGCATCCATGGCACCAACGACCCGCGCACGATCGGCACGGCGGTGTCCAACGGCTGCGCGCGCCTCACCAACGACCACATCGTCCAGCTCTACGACCTCGTGCCCTTGGGCACGCGGGTGTCCCTCTACCGCCAGGGCGTGCCGGAGGCGCTGGCCTGAGGGGGGCTCAGGCCGCCGCGTAGGCCGTCCAGACCGCGCGCGTCCCGTCCGCGCGGAACAGCGTCACCTCGTAGGCCTCGCGCTCCTCCTCGGGCCCCATGCCGGGCGAGCCCCAGGGCATGCCGGGCACGGCGATTCCCAGGGCCTCGGGGCGCTCGGCCAGGAGGCGCAGGATGTCGGGGGCGGGCACGTGCCCCTCGATCACGTAGCCGCCCGCCTCGGCCGTGTGGCAGGACCGGAGGTCGAGCGGGATGCCCTTCTCGGCCTTGAGCGCCACCAGGAGGCCCGCATACATCTCCTCGACGGTGACGGCGAGGCCGGCGGCGCGCAGGTGCTCGACCCAGGCGGTGCAGCACTCGCAGTTGGGGTCCACGACCACGTGGATGGCGGGGGCGTCCTGGGCGGCGCCGGGTCGGGCCAAGGGCAGCGCGGCGGCGGCGAGGAGGAGGGCGCGGCGGGAGAGGGTCATGGCGAGGCTTCTACACCCTCCGGCCGGTGGAGAGGCAAGGGGCGATCTCGTCGCGCCCGCCGGGCGCTCACCCGAAGGCGAGTCCGGCGAGGAGGCGGACGTTGAGCACGATGATGAGGGCGGCGATGAGCCCGCAGAGGCCCGTGAGCCAGCGCGGCGCCACCAGCGCGCCCATCTTGGCGCGGGAGGCCGTGAACATCACGAGGGGGACGACCGCGAAGGGGAGCTGGAAGCTCAGCACCACCTGCGTGAGGATCAGGAGCCGCCCCATCTCCTCGGTGCCCCACAGCAGGATCACCGCCACCGTCGGCACGATGGCGAGCCCGCGCGTGATGAGGCGGCGCACCACCGGGCGCACGCGCAGGCGCACGAAGCCCTCCATGACGATCTGTCCCGCCATGGTGGCCGTGACGGTCGCGTTCATGCCCGAGCACAAGAGCGCGAGCCCGAACAGGGTGGGCGCCAGCGTCGATCCCAGGAGCGGCGAGAGGAGCGCGTGCGCTTGGTCTATCTCGGCGATCTCCCGGTTGCCCGAGCCGTAGAAGGCGGCCGCGGCGAGGATCAGGATCGAGGCGTTGATGAGGAGCGCGAACACGAGCGCCACCGTCGAGTCCCAGGTGGCGAGCCTGAGCGCGTCGCGCTTGCCCTCCTCGTCCTGCCCGAAGGCGCGGGTCTGCACGATTCCCGAGTGCAGGTAGAGGTTGTGGGGCATGACGGTCGCCCCGATGATGCCCAACGCGAGGTAGAGCATGGCCTCGTTGGCGACGATCTGGGTCGTGGGCGCGAAGCCGCGGATGACGTCGCCCCAGACGGGGTCGGCGAGCGCGATCAGCACCGTGAAGGACAGGGCGATGACGGCCAGCAGCCCGATGATGAAGGCCTCGATCCACCGGAAGCCGCGGTTCTGGAGCCACAGGATCAGGAACACGTCGAGCGCGGTGATGACCACGCCGATCTCGAGCGGGATGCCCAGGAGCAGGTTGAGGCCGATGGCGGTGCCGATCACCTCGGCGATGTCGGTGGCGATGATGGCCACCTCGGCCAGCAGCCAGAGCGGCACGGCGGCCCATCGGGGGTAGGCGTCGCGGCAGGCCTGGGCGAGGTCGCGCCCCGAGGCGATGGCGAGGCGCGCGCAGAGCGACTGGAGCAGCATCGCCATGACGGACGACAGCAGCGCCACGAAGAGGAGCGCGTAGCCGAAGGCCGCGCCGCCGGCCAGCGAGGTGGCCCAGTTGCCGGGGTCCATGTAGCCCACGGCCACGAGGTAGCCCGGGCCCACGAAGGCGAGCACGCGCCGGAAGGTCGAGCCGCCGCGCGGCACCGCGATGGAGCGGAACACCTCCGACAGCGAGGGCTCGCGGCGGGCCGAGCGCCAGCCGGGGCCGGACGGCGCGACGAGGGGATCGGGGGCGAGGTCGGTGGATGTGGTCACGGCCGCTCTTTGCGAGTGATTTGCAAGAGCGCCATGCGCCTCGGCCCCGGGCGTGTCAACGGGCCATGCGGGGGGCCGGGAGGGGAAGGCCCCTCCCGACCTCGGGGGCTCAGCGCTGGCCGACCGCCCAGTTCATGACGTGGAACACCTCGTTCTGCTCGAGGGAGCCGGTCAGGAGCTGCGCCCAGGGGCCCGTGGCCCAGATGCCCACGTCCTCGCCCGAGTGGGTCTCGGAGGCGAGCGGGATCAGCGCCTGCTGGACGTAGTCGGGGTCGGTGGCCATGGCCTCGGTGATGAGCGCGCGCGCGAGCTCGGGGTTGGCGGCGTCCACCGCGTCCGCGAGGTCGGCCGCGACCTCCGGGGGCGGCGGCGAGGCGGCGCCCATGGCCGTGGCGGCCGCGTCCTCGGGCGGCACCACGCGGATGATCGAGCCCGGCCCGTTGAGGAAGCCCGTGACCGTGTAGGGCTTGCCGTCGTCGGCCAGGACCGGCTCGCCGGTGTTGGCCACCCCGGCCGGGTCGATCTCCATGCACAGGCCGATCACGGACGAGCCGCGCCCGCAGTAGCCGTTGAAGGCGATGGCGTGCTCGTGGTCGGCGGTGACGATGATCAGCGTCTCGGCCGGGTCGGTCATGGCGACGGCGCGGGCGACGGCCTCGGCGAAGGCGGCGCCGTCGGTGACGGTGCGGTAGAGGTTGCCGGCGTGGTTGGCGTGGTCGATGCGGCCCGCCTCCACCATCAGGTAGAAGCCCTGCTCGTTGGCCCCCAGCGCCTCGATGGCCGTGGCCGTCATGTCGGCGAGCGACGGCTCGTCCACGCGGTCGGCCTCGTAGAGCATGTGCGAGGACTCGAAGAGGCCGAGGATCGGGGCGTCGCCCCCCGTGGAGAGGGCGTCGAAGGTGGCCTGGTTCCAGGCGTATTGGACGCCGGCGGCGGTGAGCTCGGTCACCAGGTCACGCCCGTCCAGGCGCGCGCCGGGCTCGCCCTCGGGGTCGGTGGCCGATTCGGGCAGGAAGTTCTCGCGCCCGCCGCCGAGCGCCACGTCGATCCGGCCCGCGGTCATCTCGTCGAAGAGCTGCGTGGCGATGTCCCTCTGGGCGCAGCCCTCGGGGACCGATCCCTCCCAGTCGCGGCTGGCGGTGCGGGCGAAGACGCCGGCGGGCGTGGCGTGGGTGATGCGCGCGGTGGACACGATGCCCACGCTCTTGCCCATGCCATCGGCGATGTCGGCGAAGGTGGTGAGCTGGTTGGCGGGGTCGAGCGCGGCCGCGCAGTCCTCGACGGCCACGGCGTCGGTGACGCCGATGACGTCGTTGCGGGTCTTCACGCCGGTGTTGAGCGCCGTGGCGGTGGGCGCCGAATCGGGCGTCTGGCCGTTGGTCGAGTAGGTCTTGACCAGCCCGGAGTAGGGGAAGGCCTCGTAGGACAGGCGGTAGTCGTCCCCCAGGCCCCCCTGCCGCTGCCCCTCGAAGAGGCGGATGGCGTAGTTGGTGCCCACGCCCATGCCGTCGCCCACGAACAGGATGACGTTGCGGGCCGTGCCCGTGTTGGGCTGGACGCCGGCGCGGGCGGCGACGGCGGCGGCGCCCTGGGTGAACCAGGGGTCGGCCGTCTGCGCCACGGGCGCGGCCTCCTGGGCGACGGCGGCGCCGGCGAGGAGCGCGAGGGCGGAGGTGAGGAGGGTGGCGTGGGTCAAGGGGCATCTCCCGGTTTGGCGCCGGGACGCTAGGGCGCGCGCGTGACGGCCGTGCGACAGGTCACCGAGGCGCATCGGCAACGGGCCGCGCCTCCGCGCCCACGGGGGGCTCGCGCGGGGCGCCGCCCTCGTCTATGGTTCCCCCGCGAACGGCGGCAGACCGGGCAGGCGACAGTGACGATCTCCAGGCGAACCCTTCTAGGCGGCGCTCTCGCCGCGCCCTTCCTCGCCGGCTGCGCGCAGCGCGGGCCGCGCTTCCTCAGCTACGACGGCCCGCCCGTCACGGGCGTCGTGGTCAACAAGGGCGAACGGCGGATGTTCGTGCTGAGCGGCGGCGACGTGCTCCGGGACCTCCGCGTGGACCTGGGCAGCAACCCCGTGGGCCCCAAGCGCTGGGAGGGCGACGGCCGCACCCCCGAGGGGCTCTACATGGTGGACAAGCGCAACCCGCGCAGCCAGTACCACCTGTCGGTCGGCATCAACTACCCCAAGCCGGAGGACGTGGCCTACGCCGCCGCGCTGGGCCGGCCGCCGGGCGGGGACATCTTCTTCCACGGCACCCCGCGCGAGAAGCGGCGGGGCACCGACTGGACGGCCGGCTGCCTGGCGGTCAGCAACCGCGAGATCGAGGATCTCTACGCCATGCTCCTCGACGGCACGCCCGTGCAGCTCAATCCCTAGGCTCAGGACCTACAAGTCCTTTTGTGCGGCATCGGCTTAGCTGACTTGTGCGCCCCGAGCGTGGGGGGTGGCATGGGCGATCAGTTCTGGCTGACGGGGGAGCCGGCGGAGCGGATGCGGGCGCGCTGTCCGAAGGTGCGCGGCGAGGCGGGGTCAGATGACCGCGGGGTCCTGAGCGGGATCATCCACGTGACGCGCGACGGGCTCGGGTGACGGGACGCGCCGCCGGTCTGCGGGCCTCGCGAGACCCGTCCCGCAACCGCTTCGTGCGCCGGTCGCGCCTGGGGGTCTTCGCGCGCGCCTTCGGAGACCTGGCCCGGCCCGGAGGCGAGGGCGACACGATCACGAGGGTGCAGCACCCACCTCAAGGCCCACCGCACGGCGGGCCAAGCCTCTCAAAAGGGGGGGCGCGGCCGCGGGCGGTCGGGCGCACCAAGGGCGGGCCGAGCTCGAAGCCGCACAGGGTCGGCGACGGCCGGGGGCGGCCGCCGACGGTCTTCCTGTCCCCCGGGCGGATGAGCGACGCCCGAGGAGCCTTGGTGCTCCTGGGCGACCTGCCCCGAGCCAAGAGGCCCCTGGGCGACCGAGGCTGCGACGCGGACTGGCTGCGCGAGGAACCGAAGGGGCGCGGCCTGCGCATCTGCATCCCCGCCCGACGCGGCCGTCGCAGCCCCGCGAGCCACAACAGAAGGCTCCACAGGACGCGCCACCGCATCGAGGACGCCTTCGCCCGCCTCAAGGGTTGGCGCAGGATCGCCACCCGCCACACCCGCCACACCCGCCGCAGCGACCTGCTCCCGTCAGCCACCTGCCGGGCCGCCACCGCTGCCTCCGGCTGCCGAAGTGAGCCACGAGCCTAAACCACCGGCCGAGTCGAACGGAGCGAAATCGAAGTCGTCACGCTCCAGCCGCAGGCTCGTGGCGACGTGGTCACGGATCATGCGCAGCCACACCATCGGCTCGTCGGTGAATCTCTCGCCCGCGCCCTGGTGGCGCTCCATCACCCAGCGCTGGAAGTTGCGCCTGACCCGCTCCTCCTGCGCGATCAGCGAGGCGTCGAGCCCCGCCACGCGCCGCGCCAAGGCCACGAGCTGCGTCAGGTCCCCCGTGGGCGCCTCGCCCCGGTAGCCGTCGAGATGGGCGTAGGCGCGCCACACGTGCGCGGGCGCCAGGCGGGGGCGGTCGGCGCGGATGGCGGCCAGGAGCGCCTTCACCATCGCGTCCGTCACCTCGGCCCGCCGCGCGGGCTCCCCGAACCAGATGGCCAGCGCGTCGATCTCGTCGCGGTGGGCGCGCAGCCACTCCTCGAACTCGGTCGCGACCGCGCAGGCGTTGCCGTCCGCGCCGCCCGCCCCCTCGGCAAGCAGGAGCGTGTCGAGCGTGTCGTGGTCCACCGTCTGCTCGGCGTCCCGGCGGATCGTGTCCAGGAGCTCGATGAGCCCTCCGGTCAGGCGCGGGGCGACGGCCGCCACCAGGGCCCCGCGCGCGGCGTCGAGCTGGGCCTCCGTGGGCGCGGGCGGCCCCATCCGCGACCGCCCGCGCCTCCACCCGGGCGGCGTCCACGGCGTCGAAGAGGTCGCGCACGAGGCCCGTCAGCGGTCCCTTGGCCACCCCCGCCACCTTCGCGCGGTCCTCGGGCGAGAGCTGGCGGTCCAGCCGGGCGAATCGGGCGCCCAGGCTCGTCACCGTCTCCTCGTCCCGCGCGCCCATCATCACCTGGTAGGCGAGGTCGCGCAACGGCACGCAGGGCTTCTGGTCGAGCGGGCGGCTCGGCGTCTTGACCGACCGCGTGACGCCCACCGCGTCCACGATGACGTAGTGCGTCTTGGCCTTGGCCGAGGGCGTGGCCTTGCGCGGCTCGTCGGCCTCCACGACGCGCGTCCCGCGCCCCTTCATCTGCTCGAAGTAGGAGGCCGAGCGGACGTCGCGCATGAACAGCAGGCATTCGAGCGGCTTCACGTCCGTGCCCGTGGCGATCATGTCCACGGTGACGGCGATTCGCGGCAGGTAGCCGTTGCGGAACTCGGCCAGCGTGGACTTCGGGTCCTCCTTGGCCGCGTGGGTGATCTTCCTGCAGAAGGCGTTGCCCTCGCCGAACTCCTCGCGGACGGTCTGGATGATGTCGTCGGCGTGGCTGTCGGTCTTGGCGAAGATGAGCGTCTTGGGCAGCTCCGCCCGGCCAGGGAAGATGCTGGGCCAGGCGTCGCGGAAGGCGCGCACCACGGTCCTGATCTGGTCGAGGTTCACCACCGACCGGTCGAGCTGGGTGGCGGCGTGGGCCTCGTCCTCGCCCTGCGCCTCCCACCGCCTCTTGCGGGTCTGCCGTTCGCGCCGCTCCACCAGAGCTCGGGCCTTGAGGGTGCCACCCGCCTGGGACACCTCTGTGTCGGTCAGGAACACTTGGTTGCCGACGTTGACCCCGTCGGCGGCCGCCTTCTCGTGGGTGCATTCGCTGACGACGTCCTTGCGGAAGAAGCCGTGGGTCCGGTTGTCCGGCGTGGCCGTCAGGCCCACCAAGAAGGCGTCCCAGTACTCGATGACCTGCCGCCACAGGTTGTAGATGGACCGGTGGCACTCGTCGATGATGACCACGTCGAAGAACTCGGGCGGCACCTTCGGGTTGCAGGCGACGGCGCGAGGCGTGGCGGCGGTGGCGGCCTCGGCCGGGCTCACGTCCTCGGCCGACTCGTCCAGCGCCTCGCCGCGCAGGATCGAGTGCATGCGCTGGATGGTCGAGATGCAGACCTGCGCGCCCTCGGCGACGTGGCCGGAGCGGAGGCGCTGGACGTTGTAGAGCTCCTTGAACGTCCGGTTGTCGTCGGAAGGGACGTAGGACATGAGCCCCTGCTCGGCCTGCTCCCCGAGGTTGCGGGTGTCCACGAGAAGGAGGACGCGCCGGGCCTTGGCGTGCTTGAGGAGGCGATAGACCATCGGTGATGGCGGTGAACGTCTTGCCCGAGCCGGTCGCCATCTGGACGAGGGCGCGGGGGCGGTCGGCCTTGAGGGACGCCTCAAGCGCGGTGATGGCGTCGATCTGGCGGTCGCGGAGCCCTGTGGGGCCGAGGGGCGGGAGGCCTTGCAGGGCGGCTCGCAGCGACGGCGGGGCTGCGAGCCAGTCTCGCAGCGACCGTGGGCTGTGGAAGCTGAAGACCTCTCTGGACGCAAGGCGTGGGATCGCGGCCGTCCGTGAAGCGGGTGATGGTCCCTGTGGCCTCGTAAACGAAGGGCAGAGGGTCCGGGTCGTTGATCCACTTAAGCGTCGCGGCGGCGTAGCCCGAGGACCGATCCTCCACCACCGTGACGTTCTGGCCCCATGCGTCCGGCTTGGCCGCGACCACGCCGACGGGGCGACGATCCACGACGAGAACGCAGTCGGCGAGGCCAACGCTCGTGGCGAACTCCCGCACGGCGACCCCAAGCGACGCGGAGAGGTCCATCGCCTTGTTGTCCTGGACCGTCCGACCCGCCGCCTCCAGGCGGGCGTCGATCAGGTCGCGCGACGCTTGCTCGGGGTGCTGGTTCGAGGTCAAGCCGGGCTCACTCGTGCCGGTCGCGCCATCCGCGTTGCTCGCGCCACACTTGGCACCGCGTCACCCAACTTGCTGAGGTGGCTTGCGCCAACCCACGGCCGAGCGCCATCAGCTCCCAGAGGGGGCAAAAGGGGGCCCGCCGCGACCCCCACCTGCAAAAGACCGTCCTGCATGGGAAACTGGAGGCGAGTACCGGAATCGAACCGGTCTACACGGATTTGCAATCCGCTGCGTAACCTCTCCGCCAACTCGCCGCCGGAGGTGGCGGGGGCTTACAGGAGCCCACCCCGCCGCGCAAGGCGGAGCCCGGGGGGGTGGGCCGGCCTGGGGCCGGCGGGCCACGCCCCGGGCGCGGCGCGGCGTCGCGGCGCCCGGGCGCGGTGGACCTCCCCGCCCCCCTGTGCCATGCCTCTCCCGGCAGGCGTGACCGGGGGCGGGCGATGGCGGACTTCGCGCAGCGGCGAACGACCATGGTGGACAGCCAGGTGCGCACCGCCGACGTCACCAAGTTCCCCATCATCGAGGCCATGCTCCACGTCCCCCGCGAGGACTTCTTGCCCGAGGCGCGCCGCGAGGCCGCCTACCTGGGCGAGAACCTCTTCCTCGCCCCCGGCCGCGTCGTGCTGGAGCCGCGCACCCTGGCCAAGCTGCTCGACGCGCTGGACCCCCGCCCGGGCGAGCGCGTCCTGGTCGTGGGGGCGGCCTTCGGCTACGGGGCGGCGCTGCTCGCGCGGATGGGGGCCATGGTCACCGCGCTCGAGGACGGCCCCGCCCGGGCCGAGGCCGCGCGCGCCGCCCTCGGGCGGCACGGGCTGGCGGCGGACGTGGTCGAGGGGCCGCTCCACGCCCCGCCCCCCGGCCCCTTCGACGCGGTGCTCGTGGAGGGCGCGGTCGAGGTCGTCCCCGAGGCGCTCGTCGCCGTCCTGGCCCCCGGGGGCCGCATCGCCGCGCTCTTCGCCGAAGGCCCCCTGGGCATCGCCCGGCTGGGCCAGGAGGCCGGGGGCCGGATCAACTGGCGCCACCTCTTCAACGCCGGCGCCCCCGTCCTGCCGGGCTTCGCCCGCCCGCGCGAGTTCGTGCTGTGAGGCGCCTCCTCCTCGGCCTCCTCCTGCTCGCCGCGCCGCTGCGGGCCGAGACGCTGGCCGACGCCCTGGCCTTCGCCTACGAGTCCTCGGGGCTCCTGGACCAGAACCGCGCGCTGCTGCGCGCGGCGGACGAGGACGTGGCCCAGGCCGTGGCCGCCTTGCGCCCCATCGTCGGCTGGTCGGCCAACCTGCAGGCCGCCTATCCGGGCTCTCCGCTCGCCAACCTCACGGTGGGCGACGTCCAGGTCGCCGCCAGCATCGGCCTCAACGCCTCGCTCACGCTCTACGACGGGGGCCTCTCGCGGCTCGCCGTGGACGCGCAGAAGGAGCTGGTGCTGGCCACGCGCGAGCAGCTGCGCAACGCCGAGCAGCAGGTGCTCCTGCGCGTGGTGCAGGCCTACATGGAGGTGCGCCGCGTCTCGGCCTTCGTGAGCCTGCGCGAGAACAACGTCCGCCTCATCACCCAGGAGCTGCGCGCGGCCCAGGACCGCTTCGACGTGGGCGAGGTGACGCGCACCGATGTGGCCCTGGCCGAGGCGCGGCTCGCGGCCGCGCGCAGCCAGCTCGCCGCCGAGCAGGGGGGGCTGGTGCGCGCCGTGGAGGAGTTCCGCGCCGCCGTGGGCCGCGCCCCCGACGGCCTGGAGCCTGCCCCCGCCGCCAGCATCCCCCAGGGCATCCCCGAGGCCAAGGCCGTGGCCCAGGCCACGCACCCGGCCATCCTCCAGGCCCGCCACGAGGTGGCCGCCGCCGAGATCGCCATCGAGCGCGCCGAGGCTGCCTTCTCGCCCACCGTGACGCTCCAGGGCCAGGCGAGCCTCGACGACTCGCTCGACGACAGCTACGGCGTGGGCCTGTCGGTGCAGGGCTCGGTGTATCAGGGTGGCCGGCTCGCCTCGCAGGTGCGCCAGTTCGTGGCCCGGCGCGACGCGGCGCGCGCCCAGCTGCTCGTCACCGCCCAGCAGGTGGACCAGAACGTGGGCAACGCCTACGCCTCGCTCGAGGTCGCCCGGGCCTCGCGCGAGGCCTTCGAGCGGCAGGTCCGCGCGGCCACCGTGGCCTTCAACGGCGTGCGCGAGGAGGCCACGCTGGGGGCGCGCACCACGCTCGACGTGCTGGACGCCGAGCAGGACCTGCTCGACGCCCGCGCCAACCTCGTGTCCTCCGAGGTGGACGAGATCGTGTCGAGCTACGTGCTGCTCTCGGCCATGGGGCTGCTCACGGCCGAGAACCTGGGCCTGCGCGTCCAGCTCTACGACCCCACCGCCTACTACGACCTCGTGGACGACGCGCCCTCGGCGCTGAGCGAGCAGGGCGCGGCGCTCGACCGCGTGCTGGAGGCGCTGGGGCGCTGAGGGTCGCGCCTTTCGCGCCACCCCTTCACCCTTTGCCCTCGGGCGTGTTGCCCCGGCGGCGGGCGACGGGATAGGATCGGCCCGTCGAGAGGTCCAGCCATGTCCCAACCCGTCGCCGACCACGAGCTCGAGGACGTGCTGGCCTCCATCCGGCGGCTGGTGCTCGGGGGCGAGGCGGCCAAAGCCGCGCCCGCCCTGGGCCGCCTGGTCCTGACGCCGTCCCAGCGCGTGGAGGCGCCGCCCGAGGCCG
>ERZ1066119.486-NODE-486-length-27791-cov-6.598140_pt1 | contig 27791 bp, 24 predicted proteins | sample MGYA00382766_ERZ1066119 | MGnify/ENA primary metagenome ERZ1066119 (study PRJEB33369, sample SAMEA5778349) | biofilm metagenome | biome: Industrial cooling water; feature: Water cooling tower basin; material: Biofilm | place: United Arab Emirates | collected...
AGTCGAGAGTCGGGTTAAGATTTCTATTTGTTGTTTTTACTTGTATGTTCTAAAGAGCGAATCAAAGAGCGGAGCATTTTGCCTACAGTTTCACATTGCTGCAAAAGGGTTTCTAGAGCTTGAGATGTTACAATATTGACTCTTTGAGACAAGAATAAATGTGTTTCTAGCTCTTTAAGAGAGCCTTGTGCTATTCGTAAAAAGTGGATGTATTCTGCTCTATACTCTCGCCCGTATCCCTCAGCAGTATTTGCTGGAATAGAAGCTGCTGAGCGGCGAATTTGTGAAGTCATCCCGTAGATTTCTTCTTTTGGAAAAACTTCCGTAACTTGATAACAAGCTGCGGCTAAATTCATTCCCTCCTGCCAAACTCGTAAATCGCGGTATGACCCATTTGAAGAGTCCGTCATTTTCCTAACCTCTAGTTCCCGATTTTCTTGTAATTAGTATTCCCATTCCCAACTCCCGACTCCCGACTCCCACTCTGCCACTCCCACTCTGCCACTCCCGACTCCCGCAATACGAGATAATCGATCGCAGCATTAGAGGAAAGCAGTGAAAGTTTTAGTCGTAGGTAATGGGGGCAGAGAACACGCGATCGCTTGGTCATTGTTGCGATCGCCCCAGGTGGAACAGGTATTTTGTACCCCTGGTAATGGCGGAACGGCAACGCTATCACACTGTCAAAATCTGCCCTACTCTGTGGATGATTTTGAACAGATCGGTCAAGCAGTCCGAGAACAGGGAATCGATCTCGTGGTAGTGGGTCCAGAAGTCCCTCTGGCTATGGGAATTGCAGATTATCTCCAAGAACGGGGAGTGATGGTATTTGGTCCTACCAAAGCTGGAGCGCAAATAGAGGCGAGTAAAGCTTGGGCAAAAGCTTTGATGCAGGAAGCAGGAATTCCCACCGCTAAAGCTGCTGTATTCACCCAGGTATCCGCTGCTAAAGATTACGTCACAGCTCAGGGAGCGCCTATAGTCGTCAAAGCTGACGGATTAGCCGCAGGCAAAGGCGTGATTGTAGCTGAAACAGTAGAACAGGCGCATCAAGCACTAGAAGCAATTTTCGCAGGGCAATTTGGCGATGCGGGTAAGTTTGTCGTGATTGAAGAATGCCTAGTGGGACAAGAAGCCTCTCTACTAGCATTGACAGACGGGATAACGATTCGTCCTCTACTACCAGCCCAAGACCACAAACGCATCGGAGAAGGGGATACAGGCGAGAATACAGGCGGAATGGGAGTGTATGCTCCTGCCCCTCTAGTCACGCCAGAATTAATGGTAAGGATTGAACGAGAGGTATTACAGCCTGCGATCGCCACTTTACGCTCTAGAGGCATCGATTATCGAGGTGTACTATATGCAGGTTTGATGGTTGCACCTACGGGTGAATTTAAAGTTTTGGAATTCAACTGTCGCTTTGGCGATCCTGAAACTCAAGCCATTTTACCCTTGCTGGAAACTCCCCTAGAAGAGTTACTCGTGGCTTGTTGTCAGCAAAAACTAGGTGAATTGCCTCCCATTGCCTGGAAGTCAGGAGCCGCCTGTTGTGTCGTTGCCGCCGCCAAAGGCTACCCAGGTGCGTACGAAAAAGGTCATGTCATTACTGGCATAGATGCAGCCGAGGCTTTGGGAGGGTATGTGTTTCATGCTGGAACTAGATTACTTGCGGGAGTCGGGAGTGGCAGAGTGGGAGTCGGGAAAGACGATATACACATACTCACAGATGGGGGAAGGGTTTTAGGCGTGACTGGAGTCGGGGAGAATTTTGAACGAGCGATCGCCCTTGCTTATAATGCGATCGCCCAAATCCACTTTGACGGCATCTACTATCGCCGCGATATTGGGTACAGAATTCGGAATTCGTAATTTATCTTCTTCCCGACTCCCGACTCCCGATTCCCGACTCCCCTCTTTGTCTTTTAAGTCGAAAAACTTTACCTTAGAACAGAGGACTTATAAAAAACAATTTTTATTCAAATGTTAGCGCCGTTAAAAACAATCCGAGAAGCGATCGCCCGTTGGTGGTTTGAGTTAACTCTGCCAACTAAGTTGATGGCTGCTGCGACGCTGGTAGTTTCGTTAATTGTCAGTGGTTTCACTTTTTGGGCAGTTAACACGATTCAAGTGGATGCAAGGGTAAATGAAACCCGCTTCGGACGAGACTTGGGGTTGTTACTTGCCTCTAACGTTGCCCCTTTGGTGGCGGAGAATAATTATACTGAAGTCGCTCAGTTTTCTCAACGCTTCTACAGCAGCACTTCTAGCGTACGCTACATGCTCTATGCCGATGAAGCGGGGAAAATTTTCTTTGGAATTCCTTTTTGGGAACCAGCAGTGCAAACTTCGCTGACAATTGAGCGCCGGATTCAGTTACCGGAAGATTACGCCGCTAATTCTGAATTGCCAATGGTACGTCAACACCGGACACCAGATGGAGAAGTCACAGATGTTTTCGTTCCTCTCAACCATGAAGGTAAATACTTGGGCGTTTTGGCAATAGGAATCAACCCAAATCCTACAGTTGTCACTTCTTCCAATCTCACCCGCGATGTGACGATTGCAGTTTTCGTATCAATTTGGGTCATGGTAATTTTAGGTGCTGTATTCAATACTCTCATGATTACCAAACCAATCAAAGAGTTATTGACAGGCGTGAAAAATATTGCGGCTGGAAATTTTCAACAGCGGATCGATTTGCCTTTGGGAGGAGAACTTAAGGAATTAATTTTCAGCTTTAATGAAATGGCAGAACGTTTAGAGCGTTATGAAGAACAAAATATTGAAGAACTAACTGCCGAGAAAGCTAAATTAGAAACTTTAGTTTCCACTATTGCTGATGGTGCTATCCTCCTTGACACCAATATGCAAGTGATTTTAGTCAATCCTACAGCACGACGAATTTTTGGCTGGGAAAATGGAGAGGTAATCGGAGATAGCGTCCTAAATCACCTACCAATGTCGGTGCAAGCAGAATTAAATCGCCCTTTGTACAAAATGGCAAGGGGAGAAAGCGAAAGTGCAGAGTTTAGAATTCCCCTTTCTCAGCCAACTATGCGCACGATTCGGATTCTTCTTACTACCGTCCTCGACCAACATCGAGAAAGTATTAAGGGGATTGCCATGACAGTACAAGATATTACTCGCGAAGTCGAACTAAATGAGGCAAAAAGCCAATTTATCAGTAACGTCTCGCATGAATTACGCACGCCTTTGTTTAATATCAAAACTTATATTGAAACGCTACACGACTACGGCGAAAACCTCAGCACCGAAGAACAGCGGGAATTTTTAGCAACTGCAAATAATGAAACCGATCGCCTCACTCGTTTGGTTAATGATGTATTAGATTTATCTCGTTTAGAATCTTCTTGTCGGATCTATCATTTTGAAGGAGTAGATTTGGGACAAGCGATCGAACAAACTTTGCGAAATTATCAATTAAATGCTAGAGATAAGGGAATTGAATTAATTCAGCAAATCGAACCTGAACTACCTCCAGTTTTCGGTCATTACGACTTATTACTTCAAGTATTTACGAATCTAGTTGGTAACGCGCTTAAATTTACCCAACAAGGTGGGAAAGTGGCAATTCGTGCTTATAAAATGGAGCATTCTAGTGGCGATCGCATCACATCTCCCCAGGTAAGAATTGAAATCTCTGACACGGGAATTGGTATCGATCCAGAAGATCAAGCAGCAATTTTCGATCGCTTTTTCCGCGTAGAAAATCGCGTCCATACTTTAGAAGGAACTGGGTTAGGACTTTCTATTGTCAAAAATATTATGGACAAGCATCATGCCAATATTCATTTGGTAAGTGAGGTTGGTGTAGGGACAACTTTCTGGTTCGATCTAGCAGTATTTCAAGAACATAGTAACAAGACTATTGGGATAACAGAAGTAGAAATTCATACCGAATCTACAGTTGACACTACTGCTCATGTAGTTTAATAGTGGTGACTGCGATCGCGCACAGTTATGATATTTTGCCATCCATAGGCAATTTCCTTTAACATTATCTTGCCTCTTTCGATTTGTTTTTCGTAGACTTTTTGTCCGCCAATATGTTCGTAAAACCTGCAAGCAGGATTATCCGCTAATACCCAAACCAATCGCGAATCAAAACCCAATTTAGATAGTTTATCCACAGCAAATAGAGTTAATTTGTATCCAATTCCTTGACGCTGGTATGCTTCTAAAATGTATATGGCATGTAACTCGCCTTTGTAAATGGGATCGCCAGTTCGTTCTTTTCCACCATTAGCAAAACCAATAATTTCTCCCGAATCGTTTTCAGCTACGCAGACAAATTCGCTGCTACTAGTAGCAGTACTGTTTACCAACTTCATCCTTTACACTTTATATTGGCTTGTAGGGGTATTGCTGCTCACAAGTTCCTTGCCATATGAAAATGTTATTAAAGCAGATACTTAGTTTAGTAGTGGTGATGCTAGTGGGAGTAGCGATCGCCTTTCCTCCTCCAGCTTTAGCCGCAGATGCGCCAAATGGAGCCAAAATCTTTGAAAGCCAGTGCGCCGGGTGTCACATTAACGGTGGCAATATCGTCAGACGTGGCAAGAACCTGAAACAAAAAGCTTTGAAAAAATATGGCATGGATTCACAAGAAGCGATCGCCAACATTGTCACCAACGGTCAAGGCAATATGTCAGCTTATAAAGATCGGTTGACAGCCGAAGAAATTCAAGCAGTCTCCGCCTATGTCTTAAACCAAGCAGAAGCAGGCTGGCAGTGATGAGGAAACAAGGGAGATAAGGAAGCAATTCTGGTTCCATCAGCCACTCACCCGACTCCCGGCTTTCGACTTCCCAATCACTGGTCACTGTCAACTAATAACTGATATATGTGACATTAAGAACCAATTAAGCATCGTTGGAAGAAGCATGGCGATCGCAATCGATTTTGGTACGAGCAACACTTGTATAGCCCGTTGGAATCCCGTCACACAGCAAGCGGAAACCTTGAGTTTACCTGGCTTATCTCAGCAGTTGGGTCAAAACCCACCTTTGATTCCCAGCTTGGTGTACGTAGAGGATGCGGCAAACGATCGCGTTTTAATCGGACAAACAGTACGCGATCGCGGTTTGGATTTAACGACTGACCCGCGATTTTTTCGCAGCTTTAAGCGCGGCATCGGTACGGATATTCAGGGGTTTTTGCCGCAACTCGATGGCGAAACGATCTCGTTTGAACGAGTAGGAAAGTGGTTTTTGAGCCAAATTATCGATAAATTAGCCACTCAAGCGCCTGAAGACGATCGATCTCTAGTCTTAACAGTACCAGTAGATAGTTTTGAAGCTTATCGCCTGTGGTTGGGCGAGATCTGTCGTGCTTTACCTGTGGAACAGGTGCGAATTTTGGACGAACCTACTGCCGCCGCTTTGGGTTATGGCATGGCAGAGCGGGATAATTTACTAGTCATTGATTTTGGCGGTGGAACCTTAGATTTATCTCTAGTCCGCTTAGACGGTGGCGGAAATGCTGTCAAACAGCAGACGGGGTTTTTGTTGCAATGGGGTAAGAAATCTTTTGCCAAAAAATCTGGACAGAAGGTAAAAACTGCCCGTGTCTTAGCAAAAGTAGGGCAAAATTTAGGCGGAACTGATATAGACAACTGGATTGTCGATTATTTTGCCCAACATCAAGGGTTAGCCGTCTCTCCTTTAACGACTCGTTTGGCAGAAAGGGTAAAAATTCAACTTTCTAGCCAGGTGCAAGCAAGCGAAGTTTATTTTAATGATGAGACGTTTGAGAGTTACGAACTAGAATTAGACCGCGATCGCTTAGCAGAAATTTTGACACACCATCAATTTTTTGAGCAATTGGACGAGTCGATGCAGGCACTTCTACAGCAGGCGCGACGACAAGGAATAGAAGTTACAGATATCGATGCTGTATTGTTAGTGGGTGGAACGGCACAAATGCCTGCCGTGCAGACTTGGGTACAGCAGTATTTTCCCTCAGAAAAAATTCATTGCGATCGCCCGTTTGAAGCGATCGCCCAAGGTGCGTTGCAGATCTGTCAAGGTATAGAAGTCAAAGATTTTCTCTATCACAGTTACGGTATTCGTTACTGGGATAGACGAAATCAATGTCACAACTGGCATCCCATTATCAATTCAGGGCAACCCTACCCGATGATAAATCCCGTAGAGTTAGTTTTGGGTGCATCGTTAGACAATCAGCCCAGTATCGAACTGATCGTTGGGGAACTAGGAGCGGAAACTGGCGGGACGGAAGTTTATTTTGATGGCGATCGCCTGATTACTCGCCGTTTAGATAATGGTAAAAAACAAGTACAACCGCTCAACGACCGCGATGGGGCGAGGCAAATCGCTCAACTTACCCCACCCGGTTATCCTGGGAGCGATCGGATTAAAGTCTTGTTTCAGGTAGACGCACAGCGCTGCTTGCGGATGACTGTAGAGGACTTGCTCACCAATCAAACTTTACTCGAAGATCGAGTCGTAGCAGAGTTGAGCTAAGGTTATGGAGGTGCTTCGTAACTCTATAAATCAATCGATAGAGACATCATCCCACTTTACATAGTCTCCCGAATTGCCAGTTCCCGAAGTTCCCAGTTCGATGACTGTCCAGTATTTTGAAATCGGTACTTCAATTTCTAAGCGTTCCCAGCCATTTTTCTTGGTTGCGGTGGCTGAGATTTCGGCATCGCCATTGCGATCGTCGTAGCCTAAAGCTTTTAGGGTTGCTGATGCCTTACCGTTGACATAAACCCAAGCACCAATCTTGACCTTTTTTCCTCTTGGTAGCTGACCAGCAATGCGCCGGACGCTGACTGGTGTACCTGGAGAAGCGTTGCCGTTGTGCAGTTTGACATAACCGCCGCCTCCATGCGCTCCACCATTATCGTTACGGACAAAACTCACGTAGGGGGAAGTCCCTTCGAGAATCCAGACATCGTTACTATCAAACGGTATCCAGCCGGTTTCAACATTGTTGTCAGACTCGAAATCAGCGTTACTTAAAGCTTCATTGAGCCGTAAATCTTTGATTTGCTGATAAGTCTTAGTTGAATTAAAGCCTGGAGCCACAGCCCAGCTATCGTGACCGTCGAGATCGAATAGGATGGCGTGGTCGTAACCGAACCGCTTCAGTTGTTGTCCGAAATAAGCAAACCATCGACGGCGACAGTCTTCTGTTTCATACTCCGAACCGTTGCAATATTCATTAATTGACCCCGATTCGCTAATTGCCAGAGGCTTGCGGATGCCACGCGATTCTAAGACTCGCCAAGGATGTCCGAGACGATTCTCGGCAATCTGTCCGCCATAGGCGTGTAAGCCGATATAGTCGCTTACCTCAGCGATCCCAGCATCTAGCATTTCGTCTAACAAACCAGATTCAATCCCCATCACGGGCGGCGATTCAATTTTGATGTTCGGGTCAATTTCTTGAGCTGCTTCGTAGGCAATCCGAGTCATATCAACGCATTCTTGGGCTGACATCTTGCCGTTGCCGTAGTCGAGGTCGGGTTCGTTATCAATAATGTAGTAAAAGATTTTGCCTTTGTAACGTGTCATGACGTTAGTCACAAAGTATTTAAAGTTGTCTTTCCATTTCTGGTAGTCCTTGTCTCGATTGACGTGCATCCGCGCCGACAGTACCAAATGGATTTTGAGTCCGGCGTTGAGGTACTGATCGACTGCCGCATCTCTAGCTGACCAATTGAAACCAGCACCCTCTGTGAAACCGCCAACACCATCCATGCCCATACGGGCTACTTCTAAATTCAAGTTTTTCGTGTGCTGAATGGAGCGATCGATATATTCTGAGTCAGTGTTGTAGCCAGTACCGTTGTTGATACCCAAGTAACTAGTTAGCGCCCGTGCTGGCAGAGTGTAGAGGAGAGCCGAGGCAACTAAGATAGAGGCAAGTGTTTTAGGCTTTAGCGATCGCAATAGCGACTTTTTTTGAACTATGTTTTGTATCTTTTGGCGTAATTTCATCTTGTACCCTGATAATTTGACAAGCGACTGCCAGCCCCATACGTCACTCAACGCAATGAGAATTGTGCGAGTGTGGAACAAAGAGCGCAGATTTTCACTTACTTTCGCCCTCAGCAGTTTTGGTTGGAGAAATTGTTGCTAGGGGCAGAGCGTTTAGTTTAAATAGCCTTTCCAGTAGGTAAAAAACACTCTGTTGTAGTGCATATATGCAATGGAGAAGTGCAATGAATTGGATAAATTGTGAGTCATTACACCTCTTGTAAATCTAACTAAGTTTTTGCAGACGCAGATCGACTACTTTACAGTAGCTTTAAAAAGTTAAACTAAACCTAAAGTATTCTCGCTCTAGTATGCATTCAAGCGAAAATTCACCTATTTATTTACTCAGTAGTTTTTAGGTAAATTCATTTAAAATGATGCTGATTGGGCTGCAATCTAGCGATCGCAAATAGTAGATTCACGGTATTTTACCGTAATAAATTTACAATTGATTAGCTAGTCTGAAAATAATCCACTTATCTACAATTCTTGCGAGGACTATGTTTTGCAGATTACTACCGAGTTGCTAGGCGATTTATTAGCACTCAATTATCGCTCTAAATGTATTCTTGCCAAAATGAAAATTTGTTATTGCCTAATTTTGGGTGTTTGTACTGATTTATATTTTTTAGATAAAAATAGAATCGAAAAATCGGCTCATTTTATAACTGAATAACAAACACTTGTAAAGCCGCTTTGCGCCTTTGCGTCTTGGCACGACATAAAAAGTCCATTACTGCCTATAAGCCAGAGCAAAACGCTCAATTCCAGCCAAATCTGGATAAATTTGAATATTAATATAACTTCCCTGCTGCCGTAATAGATCGCACACAGACTCAGCCTGTCCTGCCATCATTTCAATTAACCAAACACCACCCGATCGCAAATAACTTGGTGCAGTTGCAATTAAATAACGAATGCAATCCAAACCATCTTCACCCCCATCCAACGCTGAATGCGGTTCGTGATTTGCTACCTCTGGTTGCAGTTGAGGAACCAGAGAACTGGGAATATAAGGCGGATTGGATACCATCCCGCTAACTTGACCTTCAAAAGATGCTAGTGGTTCCCACCAATTACCCAAAGAAAACTGAATCCGATCGCCATACCCTAAATTTTGAGCATTACTTTGAGCTATTGCTAAAGCTGAGCTACTGCGATCGACAGCATGAATTGTAGCAGTAGGAAACACAGCAGCTAAGCCAATTGCGATCGCGCCGCTACCCGTACCCAAATCTACCCAATATCCCCGTTCTAAGCCAGCGACAAAGCTTTTTTTAGCCGCTGCAACTGCCAAATCGATTAAAATTTCCGTCTCCGGTCGCGGAATTAAAACGGCGGGAGAGACTGCTAGCTGAAAATCCCGCCAGGATGTACTCTGAGCGATATATTGCACTGGTAAGCGTTCTTGTAGCCGCCTTTGCCACAACTTATTCAGCTGGGCTAAAGGTAGCTTCAACTGAATTTGCGGTCGGTCTTTATATGACTCCAATCGCAGAGAAAGCGTATCTAACCCTGCGATTTCTTGTAGCAACCAGTCTAGTTCTGTAGGCGAGACATCAGCCGCGATCGCATCTATTGCTGCTTGCTGTCGCCATTGCCACAGTTCTAGACCAGATACATTCATTAAAGTAGATTCTTCGGCATTAAGGCTTTTTAGCCGGTTGGGTAGGCGCTGCTGCTGGTTTGAGCGATCGTACGAAGTCAATCGATTCTTTGGGAGGAACCAAAACAATTTGACTTAAACCTTCGTCATTGCGAGTTTGCATTGCTTGCAACACTCCCTCTAAGTTGACAACTTGGATTTCAATTGTCGAAGCTAGATCGGGTTTCTGTTTCTTGAAGCGTTCCAGCATTGCCTGCAATTCAGTCTTATTAAAAAAGAAAGGAATAACTTGCTGGTCAGCTTGCTTAATCGTCAGATATCCCTTTTCCTTCCCAGCTTTAGCGACAAATAAGGGCGTTCCCTTGAATTGCTCCGGCTTTTGACCGCTTTGCTGTAGTAATGTTTTTGCCGCATCAACCTGCTGTTGTCCTGGGACAAAGGCAAAGTTGGGAGAATTAGGCTTTTTCTTGTTGGTTTGTTCTAGCTTGTAAACTTCTGCTAGAGAGACAGGTACGACCCTAACATTTTTCGCTAACTCTGGATTTTTCTGCTTCAGGCGATCGATAAATGCCTGTGCGTCTTGGCGATTGATAAAGACTCCGGCTACTCCCGACTTATCTTTTTGATCTGGCACGGAAGCTACCAGTGGTGCGCCCTTATTATCCGTGATTGTAAACATTGGCACGGGTCCGAGCTTTTGCAAGATTTGCTGTTCTGGCAAAGCTAAAACCTCTAGAGCACCCATTGTAGTCGTACCAATAATGGTAGTTCCCACCACTCCTAAAGTAGCACTCCAGCGAATCATTGATTTTATAACTGATTTCATGAGTATTCCTGACATCAACGACCAGATTGTATTTTTCCCAGTGGTGGTAAATATACGCACCCAACTAGTTGTAGTTATAGTAGCAGTGTCTTGGCAAGAGGGTTGACTCAACCAAGGCGATCGCCACTGACTATTGCTGACGCACAACTTCTCTGGTTGTTCGCATTCTTGGAATATTTTAAGAATTAAATAGGTTTGTTGCTCAAGGCTTATATCAATCGGGATGACAGGATTTGAACCTGCGACATCCTGCTCCCAAAGCAGGCGCGCTACCAAGCTGCGCTACATCCCGTAGCTAACACTCTTTCTAGGGTAACACACCTTCAACTAAAAGTTACATCCAGATTGACCCAAGTTTGGACTTCACCACTAGGTTCGATATAGATCAGATCGGTTCCCGTATTTAGGGCATTGCGCGGAGCCGTCCAAGGTTCCAAACAATAGTAGTCCTTACCCTTAATCGTCCAGAAAACTAGCGTACTGTAATAATTCCTGCTCCAGGTTAGTTGGAGACGCATAGAGCGATCGCTAACAGTCGCCTTTTGATTTGAGATTGGTCGAAAGGCTAAATCGAGTTCTTCCTGCTCGAAATCGAAATTTCCACTGAAAGCGTGGGTTTCTTTGGTAATTTGATTTTGAAACTGAGTCGCTGAAATCTCAAATTTCAAATCCGTTTTGTCAGATACTTGGAAGTAAGGGTGTAACCCTACTGAAAACGGCATTGGTGCGGACGAGTGATTGACAAATCGCTGCCAGATGCCCAACCAGTTACCTTTAAACTCGTAAGTAAACTCTAGTTGGAAGTCAAACGGGTAAACCGCACGGGTTTGCTCATTACTTTTAAGCACGAGCGTGAGGCTAGCACTGTCGTCTTTAGCTTCAGATTTGGTCACTTCCCAAGGTAAATCGCGGGCGAAACCATGTTGCTTGAGCTTATATTGCTGCCCTTGATATATATAGGTGTTATCCGGTAAGTTACCGCAGATCGGAAACAAAATTGGAATTCCGCCGCGCACGCTCATTTCAGGACGAGCAAATCGTTCTGCGTCCAAGTAGAGAATTTCTCGTCCCCGGACGCGCCAGCGCGTAATGATTCCTCCCCGTTCTGGCACGACTTCCAACCGAGAATCAGTAGATGCATCCGTCAGCACGTATGTTTGGTATTGTTGTTTTTGCTGTGAAACTTCAAACACGGTTCTTATTGGTAGTTGGTGGTTGGTAGTTGGTAGTTGGTAATTGGTAATTGGTGGTTGGTCATTTGTCATTACTAATTTTGACTTTTAGCTTTTGACTTTTGACTTAACTATTACCGATTACCCATTACCCATTACCTTCTATTCATCTTCCGCAAAAATGAAGCGATAGAGTTCGCTGGGATCGGGTTCGGGGCTGCTTTCGGCAAATTGTACGGCTTCGTCGATGGTTTGCTGAATTTTGCGATCGATCGCTTTGAGTTCTTCCTGCTGGGCGAGATTTTGCTCGACCAAATAAGCTGCTAATCTGGTAATTGGATCGCGGGCAAACCAAAACTCTTTTTCCGATTTGGTACGCAGCTCGTCGGGATCGGCGAGAGAGTGACCCCGGAAACGATAGGTAAGGGCTTCAATCAGAGTTGGTCCTTCTCCTGCACGGGCGCGGGCTACTGCTTCTCTAGCTACAGCATGAACTGCAAGCACGTCCATTCCGTCTACTTCCACTCCTGCCATGCCAAACACGCCAGCTTTTTTATAAATTTCTGGCTGGGAAGTTGCTCGTTCGTGCGCCATGCCGATCGCCCACTTGTTATTTTCTACTACAAATAAAATGGGTAACTTCCAGAGAGCCGCCATATTTAGCGTTTCGTAGAACTGACCGTTGTTGCAGGCTCCATCGCCAAAAAAACAAGCCGTTACTTGGTCGGCGGTTGCATCCCCTAGCGCTTCGCGACGATACTTAGACTGAAACGCTGCACCTGCGGCGACGGGAATACCTTCAGCGACGAAAGCATAGCCGCCGAGCAAGCGATGCTCGGCAGAAAACATATGCATTGAACCGCCACGCCCTTTACTACAGCCTGTAGCTTTACCAAACAACTCTGCTAATACTTCTTTAGCAGGTACTCCCGCACTCAGAGCATGAACGTGATCGCGGTAAGTGCTGCAAACATAATCTTCTCCCGGTCGCATCGCTTTAATGACGCCAGAAGAGACGGCTTCTTGACCGTTGTATAGGTGAACGAAGCCAAACATCTTACCGCGATAGTACATTTCGGCGCATTTATCTTCAAACATGCGCCCCAACACCATATCTTCGTAAAGCACCAGCCCTTGTTCTCTGGTGATCTGGGCTGTAGCAGCGTGAAAAACGGGTAAAGTCCGCTCCTGAATCATTACTATGTAATACCTTTGCGATCGCTTATATGAAATTATTTTTTAAGATAACCTGTCTTCGGGCATCAGTTATCAGTTATCAGTGAAGAGTGGTGCGTGGTGGGAAGTGTAGGAAGTGTGGGAAGTGTGGGAGGACACAAGGGAGAATTTTCTCCCCCATCTTCCCCCTCTCCCTTGTCCCCTCACTCCTCACTCCTCACCCCTCTATTAAGTAAAATTTCAGTTCGCAACGACTCAGCGATCCATGCTTCAAGCTGGTAGATAAAATAACTTTGCGGTTAAAATCCACAAGTTATCATAGTAGGCACGTTTTTCCATTTTGGCAAAACGCTGACGCTCGACATAAATAAACTATTAATTTTCTCACGGTGCAGGGGAGCTTAACTGTGCGCGTTCCACTAGATTACTATCGCATTTTGGGACTACCACCCAATTTTTTTCAGCCGATGAGTGCGGAACAGTTGCAACAGGCTTACCGCGATCGCACCGCGCAGCTGCCGCAACGCGAGTATTCATTGACAGCGATTGATATCCGCAATCGACTGATATCTCTCGCTTACCAAGTCCTGTCCGATCCCCAGCAACGACAGCGCTACGACGCTGAATATCGTGCTTCTGCTGATGAGTTAGCAAATAGCGGGGTGATAAATGGTGTTGTGGATGGCGAGCTTGATGACAGTTTGAACGCGCTCTCTAAGACTTTTGAGCAAAATTTTGACACCGATCGCCTCAGTATTGAAATTGCAGATGAGCTTCTGATCGGAGCGCTGATAATTCTGCAAGATGCGGGAGAATGCGAACTCGTATTGAACTTAGGTCAGTCTTTCCTCAGCAATAGCGATCTCGAAGCGGATAGTGCCGCTCAAAGCGATCGACCTGATATTGTCCTAGCTGTGGCTCTTGCTTATCTACAACAAGGACGAGAGCAATGGCAGAACGAGCAGTATGAGAATGCAGCGATTTCACTTCAAGCAGGATATAGCTTGTTAGAACGAGAAGGTTTGTTTCCCAATACGACTGAAGAAATTGCTGCCGATCTAGAAAAACTGCGTCCCTATCGCATTTTAGAATTGGTATCGCAACCCGAATCTCGCATCGCCGAAAGGCAACGAGGGTTGCAGCTATTACAAGATATCTTGCGCGATCGCCAAGGGATTGAAGGTGCTGGAGATGATGGTTCGGGTCTGAGCATTGAGGATTTTCTCGGCTTTATCCAACAACTGCGGGACTACCTCACGGCTGCAGAACAGCAAAGTCTATTTGAAGCAGAAAGCCAGCGTCCTTCAGCAGTAGCAACGTATTTAGCTGTCTATGCCTCAATTGCGCGCGGGTTTGCGGCACGGATGCCTGCATTGATTCAGCAAGCAAAAATCATGCTGCTGCGGTTGGGAAAACGCCAGGATTTATATCTAGAACAGGCAATCTGTTCTTTGCTGCTAGGTCAAACGGTAGAAGCAACTGAAGCCCTGCAACACAGTCAAGAACACGAACCTCTGGCTGTTATCCGCAAAAATTCTCAAGGTGCGCCCGATCTTCTACCTGGCTTGTGTCTGTACAGCGAAACGTGGCTGCAAACGGAAGTCTTTCCTCACTTTCGCGATTTGGCGACTCAAAAAGCCTCGCTAAAAGACTATTTTGCCGATCCTGGCGTGCAGGAATATTTAGAAGCTTTACCGAGCCAGCCTGACTATGCTATAGCAGAATACCAATTCGTGGCTCCAGTAGAACGCACTACGGACAGTAACGAGCGGGTAGCAGACAGAAATGGGCAACGGCAGGCGATCGCGGCTAGTGCCACGACAAGCAGAGGAGCAGAAGAGTTAGGGGGCAGAGGAGATGAAAATTACGCTTCGTCTCAAGGATCTGTAGCTGTATTGTCTAATCCAGAGGAAGTGACAGCAAGCCAAAGTGCCACGAAGACAACTTCTGGGGTGGAAAAAGCCATGCCATCTCGTCAGCGCCGCAAATCAAAAAACCGTCCGCCACGTCGAGGGAGCGATCGCAATGGCAGCACTTGCCCTAGCGGTGCGATCGGCTTTGGGTCTTTCAAGAGCGGTCGTCTGGCAATACTGTTAGCTGGCGGTACTTTCGGTATAGCTGTCTTGTGGTTTCTCATCAGTCAAATCTTCGCCCTATTCCACAGAACCGCAACTCCACCTGTAGTCCAACAACCGCCTGTCGTCTCGGAGCAACTAATAGTAGAGCTAAACCAACCGCCTGTAGCAATTCCTCGATCGCAGCCCAAGCCAGCAGTACCAAAACCATTGAATCGGGATACAGCTGCTCCAGTCATTCAAGCTTGGCTAGCGGCAAAAGCAGCCGCTTTTGGCTCGGAACACGCGACAGATAAATTAAAGCAAATTCTGGTCGAACCAACTTTGTCTCAGTGGCAACAGCGAGTTCAAGACGATCTGCTTAATCGCCGCGTCCGGCACTACAAGCACAGCCTTCAGGTTAATGGTGTCAAAAATGACCCAAAAACTAGCGATCGCGCCCAGGTAGAAGCGACAGTTGTGGAAATAGCCCAGATCTACGAGCGAAATCGCTTGAATCGAGCTGCTTCTTATAATGAAAAGCTGCGCGTTCAATACAACTTAGTGCGCCAAAACGGTGAATGGCGAATTCAGACTATGAAGGTGCTGAAATAGCAGTTTTAGCAATTAGCAATTGGCAATTAGCGATTAGGATTGTAACTTGTGGGGTTAGGTTTTAGCTTAACTTCTTTATTTACACTCGCACGCCGATCGAATAGCTAACGGCTAACAGCTAATAGCTAATAGCTCAATATGACAGAAACCTTATTTCATGCTTACTTGCCCCTGATCGTATGGACTAGTTTGGGGTTGATACTGCTTCGCCTAGTACCGGAGACTTTACCCCACTGGTTGGGTCGCGGTCTCTACTGGGTAGGAATTCCTTTGGAAATTTTGGCTTTGGCGCGTCAAACCAATTTTTCAGAACCAGCAGGATTGGCTCCAGGGATTACTTTAGCAGCGATTGGCAGTGGGGTCGCGATCGCTTATTCGTGCTTAGCTATCTTGCAACAACTTGCCGAGCGAGCGACAAATGCCAGTAGCCCGGGATTTTTATCTCAGCCGTGGCAAAAGCCATCTTACCAAGGCAGTTTTATTCTGGCTGCGGCGTTAGGAAATACTGGTTTTGTGGGATTGAGCATCGTTCCTACTTTTGTTAATCCAGAATACTTAAGCTGGATCGTGTTTTTTAGCATCACCCATAACATAGTTGGTGCTTACGGGTTCGGGGTACTTATTGCTAGTTATTTCGGTCGTTCCGAACAACCCCATCACTGGTGGGTTCATCTCCGAGATGTTTTAACAGTGCCGATTCTTTGGGCTTTCGCGATCGGCTATTTCACTCAAGATGTGGCGTTCCCACCTCTAATTGAGTCAGGCTTGCAGGGATCGATTGATGTTGTAATTGCCTGCGCTTTTCTATTAATTGGGATGCGGCTCTCTCAATTACCTGGATGGAAAAGCTTTCAACAAGGGATCGTTCCAGCTGTATTGCGAGTCATAGTTATTCCAGGATTGGTGGGTGTGGCAACAACGTTTGTCTTAGGGTTATCTGGCGATCGCCGTTTGGCAATGGTGTTGATGTCTGGCGTTCCCACTGCTTTTGCCGGACTGATTTTTGCCGAAGAGTACGAACTCGACCGGACAACGATCGCCAGCAGTATTATTCTTTCTACTATTCTCTATCTCCTCGTTCTGCCTTTGTGGTTGTACGTGTTTGGTACTTAGGATTATAAATTCTCAATTGCTTACATGACGGACGTTTGTAGGGGCGCACAGATGTGCGTCCCTTGCTGCTGGGGAGGCGATCGCAACATAATGTCATGTAAACATAACAAAAAGAGGATGATATTCAATTGCGATCGCAATTATGTCATGGAATTTTGACATGTCGATCCCCAAAAAACCGATACCTACGTGGGATCGATTGAAATCGGTCTTTTAACAACGATCCTGCTAAGAGTTTTTTTGCTACAAATAGTTAACAAAGCGATCCCCGCGATCCCAAAAAAATACTGTCTGCCGCAAGGCGAGGATTGTAAATAGGAAGCAGGGCAGCAGGGATCTTCAGTGGCAATCAATTCGGAATTCAAAATTCCGAGTTCCGAGTTCGCACCTCGTTTTTGCCCCGAAAGCAAACGATGCACCGTTCAAAATATCGGAGGTCAAGTTTATGGCGAAAGAACGCCCACCTCTAGACGACATGACACTGCGGCAGTTGCGTCGAGTTGCTAGCGAATATAGCATCTCTCGCTACAGTCGAATGCGTAAGTCGCAACTATTGGCAGCAATACAACAAGCCGAGCGTACTAAACTCTCTAGCACTCAACCGCGTAATCTGGAGGCACAAGAAACAGTGGAAGCAGCTAAATTTGAACTAGGACAAGAAGACCGGACTGGTGGTTCGTTAGCTGATGTGGATGAGGGTTTAGCGGATTTGCCTGGTGGGTATGGCGAAAGTCGAATCGTGCTAATGCCCCGCGATCCGCAATGGTCGTACACGTATTGGGATATTCCCAACAACCACAAAGAGGAACTGCGTCGTCAAGGCGGACAACAGTTGGCGCTGCGTCTTTACGACGTAACAGATATCAATATCGAATTCCAAAGCCCCCACAGCATTCAAGAATATCCTTGCGACGAACTAGCGCGGGAATGGTATTTACCGATCCCGGTGAGCGATCGCGATTACGTAGTAGATATCGGTTATCGCTGCGTTGACGGTCGGTTTCTAGTTCTGGCTCGTTCCGCCACCGTCCACGTTCCCCCTGTTTATCCTAGCGATTGGATTGAAGATCATTTTGTTACCGTCAGCATCGATGAAGATCTGCGCGGTAAGACTGTATTTGAACTGGTTCCCCCTGCTAAGCGCATGGCAGTGGCAGCTGGTAGCAGCACCAGCAATCCAATTTATGACGAGATTTTCGGCATGGCTCAAGGTGCAGAAGCGCAGCGAGTAGCAGGTTCTCTGTTCGGTTCCATGCAGCAAGTCCCAGAACAGGCGATCAGTTCTTACGTCTTCCCCTCTGGCGTGGGTATGTGGGCAGTACCTACCGTATCTGGTCTAACTATGTCTGGCGTAGGTATGTCCGGCGTAGGCTTCTCCGCTTCTGCCGTTCCCATGCGCCCGCGTCAGTTCTGGTTAATTGCCGATGCTGAGTTAATCGTCTACGGTGCAACCGAACCAGATGCAACAGTGACTATCGGCGGTCGTCCGATTAAACTCAATCCCGATGGGACATTCCGCTTCCAGATGTCATTCCAAGATGGGTTGATCGACTACCCAATTATGGCTGTCGCAGCCGATGGCGAACAAACTCGTTCGATCCACATGAAGTTCAACCGCGAAACTCCATCGCGCAACACCAATACTAAGGAAGAAGCCGTTCTCGAATGGTTGCCTTAGTTTAGATCCTCCCAACCCCCCTGAAAAAGGGGGGCAAGAGATCCGCAGAAAAACCCCGATCGCGCGATCGGGGTTTTTTATTTAATATGTTGTTTTTTAGTTAAACTGAGCCGCAATCTCGTCAGTCTTAGCTGCCATGATGAAATCGTTTTTGTGCAACCCAGAAATCGCATGAGTCCACCAACTAACTTTGACTTTACCCCACTCGGTTAATAGTGCGGGGTGGTGTCCTTCCGCTTCAGCAATCTCACCCACGCGATTTGTAAATTCCAAAGCAGTTTGGAAATCGGGAAATTTGTAAGTACGGGTTAAATGTGGTATTCCTTCTACTTCAACAATCTGCCAATCGGGAATTTGCGGTTTGAGTCGTGCCTCTTCCTCTGGGGTGACTCGCGGTGCATCTTTCCTACAAGCGGTACACTTTTGTTCTGTGAGAGTTTCCATAGCACTACCTAGCGTTGCTACCTACAATCTGATTGTATCGATTGGAATTACGATATGTAGACTGAAATCATTACCCATTACCTATTACCCATTAGCCTGCTTCCGCTCTTTCAATTTCAACAAAATTTCGGCATGAATTTCGCGGGTGATGGGATAGAAATAGGCTAAAATTAAGCCACCAATCAGGAAGATTACAGGTAGAACGCTAGCTGCGAGACGAATAGCAAATAATGCTGATTCTGGTTGTGTTGGTAATTCTTGTCCTGCCACAGCTTCTCTAAAACCGGATGCTTGTAAGGCGTTGCCAACTAAAAATAAACCAAAAGCTAAACCGAATTTTTGTAACAGCACCATGAATCCGTAAAAAATTCCTTCACGGCGCTGTCCGGTATTGAGTTCGTCTAATTCAATCACATCCGGCATCATCGACCAAGGAATTAGATAAGCTGTGGAGACTCCCATGCCTGTCATTACAGCTAAAACAAACATCAAACCTAACTGACCAGGTTGTAAAAAATATAGTCCGATCGCTGCTATTACCCATAAAATCATTCCCATAAAATAAACGGCTTTTTTACCAATCTTCTTACTTAAATAACTCCAGATCAACAGCATGACAATCGCAGTTCCTTGTACGGCAATTAAAACTGTGGGAACTTGCGCTTCTTGCAGTTGCAGGTAGTTGACGACAAAATAGGGAATAATACTAGCTTCTACTTGCACTGCCAACCAGGAGCAAAGGTAAATTCCAATCACAGATAAAAAAGGCTTGTTGGTAAAAACAATTTTAAATTGTTCTTTAATTGGTAAAGCTGGGGGTTCCTCAACTGCCGTGCGTCTGGCTTCAAATGCCAAAATGCGATCGCGCGTTCCGTAAACGCACCAATATAATGATAGAGTTGAAATTACTGCGCAAATTGCCGCTAGAACGAAGTATTGCTGCTGGCGATCGCTAATTGTAGAAAAGATAATTTGCGCCAAAATTAGCGATAAAATACTGCCACCAATAGAAAAGATAAAGCGGAAACTATTCAGGTTTGTCCGTTCGTCGTAGTCTTGAGTTAATTCTGGAGTCATTGCCGTGTAAGGCAAGTTGACCACAGTATAAAAAACTTGAGATATCAGTCCGATGACTACGTAATACCAAAATAAGCTCCACATTTGGCTAGTAGGTTCTGTACTAAAGCGCGGTACAGTCCACTGTAAGAAGAAGAAGAATCCAAAAGGAATTGCTCCGTACAACAACCAAGGTAAACGACGACCCCAGCGGCGAGATTTGGTTTTATCGGTCAGCACTCCTACAATCGGGTCATTGACTGCATCCCAAATTTTGCCAATGAGTAAAATGCTGCCAGCTAACCCTGCTGGTATTCCCGCCACATTTGTGAAGAAAATCAGTAGAAAAAATACGCTAATATTCGCTGTAACCGCTGGTCCGAAATCCCCTGCACCATAGGCAAGTTTGGTTTTTAAGTCCAGCTTGTGACTTAGAGTTGCTTCAGCATCGCCACTAGGGGAAGAATTATGCATAAATCGAGATGGTAAAAGTTTAGAATAAATGACTCTGCCATCTAGTATTAGCGCTAAATTGTACCCGTTATGTCAGATCTTTATGTTTCTTGGTCGGACTACCACCGCACGATTGAGAAGTTGGCAGTCCAAGTTTATCAGTCGCAGTGGCAATTCAATCAAATTGTCTGTCTTGCACGGGGAGGCTTGCGGGTAGGCGATATTCTCTCGCGCATCTACGAACAGCCGCTAGCGATTTTAGCGACTTCATCTTATGTGGGTGCGGGCAAGCAAGAAAGAGGTAGTTTAGTTGTCTCTCGTTACTTAACCATGACAACAGATAAATTAGGTTCTCGCATCCTCTTAGTTGACGATTTGGTTGACTCTGGCGCGACGCTACAGCAGACTATCCCCTGGCTGCAAGAGCAGTTTGGCACGGAAGTTGAAGAAATTCGCACCGCTGTTCTGTGGTACAAAGGCTGTTCTGCGTTTGTCCCAGATTATTATGTCGATTATTTACCCGATAGTCCCTGGATTCACCAACCATTTGAGCCTTACGAAAAGATGAATATTGCAGAACTGGCTGCGTCGCATCGGGAAGCGGGAGTCGGGAAAGAAAGTGGTGAGTGGTGAGTGGTGCGTGTACAAATGAATTAAAATACGGTTATGTATCGTATGTAAAAATATGAGTCAGCGTCCTCGTCCTAATTACACGGATAAAAATAGCACCCAAACTCTGCGGCAAGGATTAGAGGAATATTATGCATTAAATCCCAATATTACCGATCCGAGGGAACTGCCAGCAGATTTTGCCAAAATCTTACTCGCACATGATGTATCTCACGTCGTTTACGGCTGCGATACAGATATGTATGACGAGCTGAAAATATTGCCTCTAGGTTTTTGGACGAGTGATTTTAAATTCAAAGATTTCATTCGTACCAGAAGAGATCCAAAAGTCAGACCAGCAATAGATATCATGTATGATGACTTAATCAAACAACATGGATTGCTGTGGTTGTATAGTTCAATTTTCTGGGTAGTACCGCAATTTTTACCAGAATTAATTTCAATGTGGTTTAAAACTCGCAGCGATCGCAAATATTATCCGTTTCTGAACTACGATTCTTTTTTAGATACTTCTTTATTAGAGATTCGACAAGAGTTCGATCTTTTATCATTCATAAAATAAGCGATTTAAATTGATATATAAAAAGAAGGTGAGCGTTGCCCACCCTACAAGTTAAGAATTTGGGGTACAGGAACAGAGAGAAGATTGCAATTGCTTGCAGGAGATAATTTCGCGAAACCGCCAGGTGAAAAATACTGCCGCAGTTGTCAATCCAATTGACTGTCCAATCCACAGACCGACACCACCCAAGCCAAAGTGAAACCCTAGTAGATAGCCGCTAGTCAAACCCGCTCCCCAGTAAGCTAAAAAGCCCAATAGCATCGGTATGCGAGTATCTTGAAGCCCTTGTAATGCACCGTTAGCAGTTCTTTGCACTCCATCTAGAATTTCTCCTAAAGCCGCTACAGAAAGCATGGGAACTGCTATTGATAGAACGCTGGCATTTGCTGGGTTGCGAAGATCGATGAATAATCCTACGACTTGCTGAGGATAGATTAGAAGCGCGATCGCCGTCAGCACCATCAACCCAGTACCCAAACTCATGCTAACGTATCCCGCTCGTTTGGCTGCTGCCAAGTCTAGCTGACCGAACCATTGACCGACTCGTACTGTTGTGGCGTATGACATGCCTAACGGAACCATGTAAATCACGATCGTTGTTTGCAGAACGATTTGGTGTGCTGCTAAAACATCAGTTCCCAACGTACCCATCAGGAAAGTCACGATATTAAAAAGTCCATATTCCAACGCCGTTGCTACACCAATTGGCGCACCCAGCCACAGCAATTCCCTAATAATTCTCGGTCTGAGCCGATATATTTCCTGAAAAATGCTATATTTTCTCAGTTTTGGGTGGTGGATGATGTAGATTGCTAGTGCCAAAAACATCAACCAAAATGTCAGCGCACTTGCTAACGCTAAGCCTGCCAATCCCATTTGGGGAAATCCCAGCTTGCCATATCCCAGTACGTAATTGCCGATAATATTAAACAGCGTCCCGCCAATCACGATCGCCATCACGGGACGAGCTTGCGATACGCCAGAGACTAAGCCTCTGAGGACGGCAAAACCCAAAGCTGGAAATATCCCCCATAGCACCACATCTAAATACATGTCTGCTAACCTAACTAAGGACTCTGGCTGTCCGAGTTGAAGCATGAGCGTATCTAAATGTCCGACAGTTAGCATCAACGGGATTGCTAACATCAATGCAATCCACAATCCCTGACGTGCCACTCGCTCGACTCGCGTTTTTTGGTTTGCGCCGTAGGCTTCTGCTACCAGGGGACTGACTCCCATCACAATACCACTGCCAGTCGTTAACAAAGTGAGAAACGTAATGGAGGCTAATCCGCCTGCTGCAAGAATTTCTTGTCCTAATCTGCCCATCATGACTGTATCGACGAAACCTGTAGCCGATTGGGCGACTTGGGCGCTGACTAGAGGAATGGCAAGTTTGAGGAATTCTTTGATTTCAGTCCGAATGTCAGTGCGAACGGTGAAGAGAGTCATGATAGATTCCTTGAGCTAGAGAGAAACGGGTGCTGAAATATGTTCGTGGACGATGAGCCATTGCCCCTTGCGATGTTCCCAAATATCTGTTTGGCGACCGTCAGATTCAATGGGAGTACCATCGTTTAATTGTGCGGAAAGATGCCAGGTAAAAGTTGTCCACGCCAAATTATCTCTACGATTAACCTGCACGTCGTCATTGGCAGCAAGCTGAAATTTAGGCATTTTGTCAAATAAATGCGATTGAATACCTGCCTTGTAATTTGCCCACCCTTTGTATTGCAGAGGTAGTGCATCGTAGAAAACTAAATTGGCATCTTTGGCATAAAATTTTGATAATTGCTCAGGATCGTGGGTATTCCAAGCAGCATAGCTGGCATTGATGAGTTGCTTAAATTCATCGTTTTCTTGTGGCGATCGCTGTTCGACTCGATCCATTTGAATGGTTTGTGCATTTACACTCATCGCTGGAGCTAAATTTAACATGATGGCGAGAAATGCGATCGCAAGTAATGTTTTCAATGTTTTAGCTAATGACATAATGTATTTTGCTACTTTTCTTTACTGTTGGGAATAAAAAGTACAGAGCCAATTGTGAATAGCACGCTAGCTAAGACGTGCAAAATTGCAGAAAATGTTACTCCTCGGAGAATTTCTAAAATTGAGTCGAGGGTGAAAATCAGGGAACCGATGAGAAACAGCCAACTGACTAGTAACTCGCGATCGACGTTTATTATGTAATTAGCGATCGCTCTACTTTCAAACGCTTCTACTAAATTAGTGCTTGGGGATTCACAATCGATTGAATACTTTTTTAGCAGCATTTTGTTCTCCCGAATTTTGCTTAATCTCACTGCGATTGGGTATTACCGTTGTATTGATAACAGAGGATATCGGGTTATGTCTTCCAGTAAGGACAGAGGCGCTTGAGGTTTCCAGCCAAGTTGTCGTATAGCTTTGTTGGCAGAAACTTGATTGTTAATTGAGAAGAAAGTAGCGATTCCAGTTCCCCATTTTGAGGTAGCTGTCTCAAAAGAAATTCCTGCAAGTTTGCAATTTACTGCGTGACTAATAGCTGTTGCGATCGCCTTTTCTGTAATGCCAGATTCAGTTGCAGCATGAAAAATCGAACCCGCAGGCGCTTTTTCCAGTGCTAATACGTAAAGTTGAGCGACATCATCAACATGTACGGCTGATACTTGGTGCGTGCCAGGAGCGATGTAGTGAGCTACACCAATCTCTTGAGCTTCCTGAAGCCGCATGGGAACGTAGCTCGTACCACCACCACGCCCATAAATATAGAGCGGTAAACGCAAGACAACACTACGGATATTTTGCTGGCTGGCACGGATTGCAGCATCTTCAGCTTTAGCTCGCTCAGCTAAGAAAAAACCTGTGGCAATGGGATAATCTTCAGCAGCAATTGTTGCACCCGTGTCTCCTAGTACGCTGGTATCGGAGGTAGCAATGAAAGGTTTACCCGAACCTGCTAAAGAATTGGTAAAAGCTGCAATAACGCGACAATCGGCTCGTACTGCACCTGCCCAATTATCAAAATCATGGATGAATGCCGTGTGGATAACACCATCTACTTGTCTGGCAGCAAGAGCTAATTGTTCAGGCTGCTGCAGATCTCCGAGAAATGGTTCGATATTTCTGGTTGCTAACTTTTGGGCAGCCCTGCTATTTCTAGCTAAGCCGACAACTTGATGTCCTGCTGCTTGTAATTTTTCAGCAACAGCCGTGCCAATATAACCTGTTGCCCCAGTAAGAAATACCTTCATCGTGAAGCCCTCCCAAACCTCTCTTTCTGTTACGGTTTGTAACCTTTGCCGTTACAATTACAGAATAGGGAAACTCAAAGCTTCGATCTATTGGAATCTTGCGCGACTGTCAAAATCTTGCGGTAAGTTTTGCAGGAGGCTAAAGCACGGATGGCGAAAGCATCACAAACTCCAGCACGCGATCCTAAACTACCGATCGCGTCGAGTCAAAATTTAGGTTGGGAATCGATTATAGTTGAAGAATTTCAGCAACCGCCTGGAGCAATAGACCATTTCGCCTTACCAGAACACGCGATCGCAGTCTGTCTGGCAACTAAACCCAATCGCTTGCATCAAATCATGGGCGATCGCCGTTACGTGGGACTCTATACTAAAGGCGATATTTCCATCACCCCCGCTCAACTCCCCTCTTCGTATCAATCAGAAGGTGAGGATTGCTACTTGCACATCCAAATTCCACCCCAGTTCTTGCAACAAGTAGCAAAAGAAGCGATCGATATCGATCCCAATCGCGTGGAGATCGTACCAGAATTTCGAGTACGCAACCCGCAAATCGAGCAGATTGCCATGATGTTGCGATCGGCACTCCATCAAAACGATGCTTGGGTGAATCGCCTCTATATTGAATCTCTAGCAAACCTGCTAGCAGTGCATTTACTCCGCGACTATGCTACAACTCAACCCCGTGTAGCACTATACGAGGGAGGATTGGGCGATCGCAGATTATTACAAGTCTCAGAATACATCCACGCTCATCTAGATCGAGAGATTAAACTGGCAGATCTAGCTGAAATATTGGGCATGAGTCAGTTTCACTTCAGCCGTCTATTCAAGCAATCACTTGGCATTTCACCGCATCAGTACGTACTTCAGCAAAGAGTAGAACGAGCCAAGCAGTTATTGAAACATACAAAATTGTCGGTAGTCGAAATTGCTCTACAATCCGGCTTCAACAGCCACAGCCATCTCAGCCAACAGTTTCGTCAACTTACTGGTATGACACCCAAAGCTTATCGAACCAGTTGAGCAAGGTCAAAAGTCAAAAGTCAAAAGTGAAAAGTCAAAAAACAGTCAGGAATCAGGAGAAGAGAAATACAAACATGCACCACGACGCGGCTTGATTGCGGAGGACACCTCCGCAACCGCTCGCTTCACCACGCACCTAAACACCAAACAACCACAACCACAGTGGCAAAGTTAGCAATAAACTTACAGAACCGAGTGCCAAAGCCGTTACAGCTAAATCGCGATCGAGATTGTAAGCTTCGGCAATTACTAGAGTAGCAAAAGCAGGAGGCATAGCCATTTGTAAAACGATCGCTAATCGAGGTACGCCTGTAAAACCGCACAGAGACAAAATGCTACCCACAGCTAAAGGAACGATCAGCATTTTGATCGTCAAGCTAACTGCGGCTTTAGGTAAATTGCGCCAAGACTTGAGCTGCTGCAAGCGCATCCCAATGAGAACTAACGATAGAGCGACCACACTCCAACCTAAACTCGATAAAGTTGATTCTGCTACAGCAGGCAAGGGGACTTGACGAAATAACAAGCCAAACCCCATACTCCACAAAGCAGGATTGATTAATATTGCCTGGACGAGCGAAGTGCGATCGCTAACTCCCTTGCCAAATTGCGCCGCCAGCACTACTCCTAAACCGTAAGATCCCAAAGTCGATCCCAACAGATCGTAAAACAGCGTCCAGCCAAAATACTGCGTTCCCACCACTGCTAAAGCAACGGGAAATCCAATATAACCCGTGTTTCCTACCATTGCTGCTAAAAGAAAACTGCCTTGGGTTGGTAATGGGTAAGAAAGTGGTGCGTGGTGAAGCGAGCGGTTGCGGAGGTGTCCTCCGCAATCAAGCCGCGTCGTGGTGCGTGGTGAGTGAAACAGATTGTGCTTATCTTCTCCTGTCTCCTCAGTTTTGACTTTTAACTTTTGACTTTTGATTTTTAGCTTAATCCAGCTCCAAGCCAAACCTGCTCCGAGTAAAATAGCTATCCAAGCGCATACAGGCGCGATCCAAATGGCTCCCGATAAGTCGGCTTGGCGTAAGAAGGCAACAATGCTAATCGGAACTCCAATCCAAAACAGAAATTGTCCTAGAGTATGGGGAGAGAGTTGAGGTATTCTGCTACTGGCAAAAAATCCTAACAAAACCAAGCCAATCAGTTGAGCGTATAGTATCAAAAGCTGCATTACAAAAAGAAAATTATTCTTCTGAAAGAATTAGTGGGGAATGGGGAATAATGGACTAGTGCAGTTTACAAGATCGATACTTAGCCGTTAATCGGTCTTAAGTTTACAATTGCCAGTTGTAAACTTAAGGCTGGCGGGGCGAACAGTAAGGAGTGAGTTGTGGATAACGCTGACTTATCAAGAAAGCGAGAAAAGCATTCAAATTCTGCAAATCGTCGCTCGCCCGATGATATCCCAGAGGCTTTGCGGGATGCATCTCCTCCTAATTCTGGCATTTCATCAAACCGTGCTTCCAATGGCAAACCGATTTACTTAATTGGTGGCTTACTTGCTGTAGCTGCGATCGCGGTAGGAGCTGGTCTGTGGTACTTTAGTATTTCGTCGCAAGATACTGTTGTTACTCAACCTACACCTACTATTGCTCCGAGTCCTATTGTTTCTAGCCCTTCAACACCACAAACACCAGTAGCCGTCAATCCCTCTCGCACGGACTCAGACAACCTTTTAGGACATTTGCCTTATCAAGAAGCTCCTGAAGCAGAACTCGCACCAATTCTACCAGGAAGTTCTATGAGGTTACGTAAAGCTGCCGCTCAAGAATTTCAAGCAATGGTGCAAGCGGCTAGGGCTTCAGGGGTAAACTTAGTACCAATTTCCGGTTTTCGTTCTACCAAAGATCAGCAGCATATCTATTTTGATATTCAAGCAGAACGCGGACAATCTGTAACCAAACGTGCCGAAGTCAGCGCCCCTCCTGGTTATAGCGAACATCATACTGGTTATGCCGTAGATATTGGTGATGGAAATACACCAGCAACAAATTTAAATACCAATTTTGAGAAGACAAAAGCTTTTAAATGGTTAGAGGCAAATGCCGCGAAATTTCATTTTGAAATGTCTTTTCCCAAGAACAATTCGCAAGGAGTAAGTTACG